>Ga0099364_10000099_pt1 | contig 139445 bp, 90 predicted proteins | sample TergutTh196P3_FD_73070 | JGI IMG/M metagenome (GOLD analysis project Ga0099364, IMG submission 73070) | Microcerotermes parvus P3 segment gut microbial communities from Pointe-Noire, Republic of the Congo - Th196 P3 | ecosystem: Host-associated > Arthropoda: Insects > Digestive system > Gut ...
ATCCGGCGAAAACATTGGTACAGGCGTCACAAATACCGGAACTTTCACATTCTTTGCCGAATATACAGACAATGACACATACCATGACACGTACTGTAGAACGGAAATGTTGTTTAACCGCATTGCAAACGTACACCCCACGCCAGTAATGCCGGCATTTGTAAAAGATAACGCAGCAGACCCCGACCCGGATCTAATCTTCTGCAACGGCGAAGGACCCGAAGACGCATTAGAATTTATATCCACCGGCGCAACACAGTTGAGATGGCAGTGGAGTACTCTTACCGCAACTCGCGGAGACTTGAGCATAGGAAACGATGAACTTTACGACCCTGTTAGCGGCGTCTTCGAAATTGACGATTTCACTATTGAAAACGGTACAGCCGCGCGCGCTTCGCAAGGTATTGCCACGGTGGTTCTTACCGGACGTTTTGACGCAGGAGCAGGATTAACCTGTACAAGCGAAGAAAAATCATTTCCAGTCACGGTGCAACCGGTGGCTACAATGGATGCTATAACGCCTACAAGCGTTGCATTGTGTACCGGTTCGGATTACGATGCAACTAACGGATTTACAGCGTTTACTTCTTCAACGCCCGGAACTATACAATTCGACTGGGCATTGTCAAATACTGCTAATGTTACAGGTTTACCGAGTTTTGACGTACTTGGCGATGGAGTAATGGTATATGGCGCAGGAAGAGGTACCACATTAGGAACATTCCCGCTGTCATTGGTTGCCCCAGACAATACAAGTACAAGAACTATGCCTTTGACCGTAATTCCGATGTATATAGGCGATGGTCTGCGCTGCCCGGGAACTGCCCGAAATGCAAGTATTATCATCAACCCGATGCCAATACTGATTATTGCCGATAACCTTATAGAACAGGAACAATGTTCTGACGGAAGCGCATTTGAAAACATATTATTGACAAGCGGAGGAGTTGGAAATACAACCTTCAACTGGTCTCTGCCGGCGTTGCCAGCCGTAGGCGGACCAACCGGAGGAACGATTAGTTCCGGTTTGGACGAATCAGCGATGAGCTTGACTGCCGGAGTGTGGAGTAGCCAGCATAATATGATTGATTTTGCTGAAAAACCGCTATATACAGCAAATACATACGAAGGAAGCGATGAATATATATTCGAAATAACAGTGACGGCAACCCATAATTCCGTTGTGGGCAATGCATGTACAACAGAGCCACAAACTATCGAACTGACTGTGTTGCAGCAACCTAACTTCGCGCCGCAGCGCGCAGAACCATGGGTAGCATGTCCGCTTACTGATGTTGAATTGAATGTTGCAGTTACAAACCTTGGAACAGACCTGCCTGAAGAGTACACTTGGACTATTGCACATGCAGGTCTGTGGGATGTTGGCGCTGCCTTTACTACCACTGACGATACTGATACAGACAGAGAAATGTTGGAATTCACAACGGATGCTCCTACTGCCACCACTGCTACCACAGTAACAGTATACGTCGAGCATCCATCGACAGGCTGTTCGTCTACAACCGTTATACCGTTTACGGTAAGACAACGCGCTGCTGTCGAGTTTACTATTGATGATGAAATATTTGCCTGTCCGGGCGACCCGATAAACTTTGGCTTCGATGCGTTCTCATCAACGCCGACAGGTACGAATGTAAGATGGGAGTTGCTCAATGTATTAATTTCAGGCGATCCTGAAGGTGATTTTGGGGTTACTCCACCGTTTACAGCGACAACAACAGCCTCCGGCACAACAGCCATACCGTTGTTCTATGCGCCTACAACCGTGCCTGACGTGATTGAAGGAGTATTTACACTGCATGGCTACTATACTGTAGCTGCCGATTTCGGAGATTTCTGTGAAGCCGTCGATGTTTTACCGGCTATTGGTAAAGTACTTACACGCGAAATAAAAGTAACGGTCAATCCTGCTCCTGCTGAGCCGTCTATAATAGATGACCAACCTCTATTCTATTGTTCGGAAGCAAACGTTATTGCAAACCAAAAGACTATCACTTTTGGTGATGCTACCGGCGACACTAAATATAGATGGACAAGTACTGACGCCGCCCTTACCGGAGCAGCCGGTGAAACAGAGTTTGTGCGATTCGTACCTTACAACAACACCACTCCTTCGCAACTGTTAGAACGCGTTGCAACAATAACCGTTACCTCTTATCTGGGCGAAGGAACGCAAGGACCTTGCGCAAGTACGCCGCTAAATTTTGATATCACAGTATTGCCGGTGCCGCAACTGTCTACCGCATTCCCCGCAACAATAAACGTTTGTAGCGGAGAAAAAGATTTTCCAATACCCACATTCACTCTGCACGAACAGTTCTTTATTGCAGCCGATGGGGTAGGAGGATCCAACTCAAAAGCGACCTACGCATGGACTACAGCCAGAGTAGATGCAGGAGACTGGGATGTAATTACTCCGGGAACATTACCTGCTGCTTCAGGAACCGCAAACCCGGTGCCGGTATTTACGCCTGTTATTGATGGCGCCGTTCAACGTCAAATAACCTTATCGGTAACGCCAAGTTATACAACAAACAATGGCGCAACGCCAACTCAAAGCACATTAACATGTCATGCCGCAGAGCCCAAAGTGATAACTATCAACATCAACCCGACTCCTGTTGTGAGAGTAGTTGCAGGAACCGGAACCACCGCTGCTACTGAGGCACAGTTAGCTATTTGCTCGGGCGATATGTTCTCGTCCTTCACATTACATAGCGATGTGGCAATGAACACTGCAAGCTGGAGCTGGCAAGTAGCGACAGAGCCGGTAGTTCCGTTACCTCCCGGACGCTCGGGAGCCCCGGCGGCTGGTACATCCGCAGCGATTTCATTTAATCAAACAGCGTTGAACACCGCAAATACGGTATATCGAGACATAATAACCTTGAATAACACATCGCCAACATCCAACGTATCAACATTTGGATGTCAGGCAACAATGGATCCTGTATTCTTAACAGTATTACAAGCGCCCTTATTGAGCATACCCGATGGAAATATTGTAGCATGTTCTGATGAACCCGGCGTACAGATAACAGCCTTTACCACCACAAATACTATTCATAGTGATTTAGGCTTGAACTACAGATGGGAAGCTTCCCCGACTTCTCACTCCCCAAATGTAGCGCCATGGCTTATTGTAAATACGGGACCGGGAGAAATAGGAACTTCGGGAACTACCAACCCAATACCAGCCTTCACAACAAATAATAATACCGGAGCGACGGACGAAATAGGCGTAGTCTCTGTTACGGCAAGCGTGAGACATGCAGCGACATATGAGCTTGTATCAGGAACTCCGCGCGTATGTACTGCCACCGACGACTTTACGGTTACAGTATTAAGACTGCCTGCATTGCTGACTGAGCAACGCGAGTTGACAGTATGCCACGAGGAACCAGCAGCAAACGCACAGTTTAGAAATAACATTACCGGAACAAACATAGACCATATTTTCTGGAATATCAAAGACCTGACTGCCCCGGCGCGTCCTTCGGATAAAATATTCTTCCAAGAAGAAACAGTTGGTGGAGTGGCTCAACTTGTACCGCATACCGGTTTCATAAACACCAGCGGAGACCTGATAATAACCGAAAGAAGCGGAAATATCAGTTTCATAGCAGGAAACTCTAATACAACGGGAGCTCTTGCAATCGAATCAGCTAAATTCGATGTATTGGTAAGAATACCTAATGTAGCTGTTACGGGTACAACACATACCAAGACATTCTGCGAAAGTACTAAATATGAATTTACATTCAATGTACATCCTACGCCGGTTGTTGAAATAACCGGAGGAAGTCTTAATGATTTCAATGCAGCTTATTGTCACGGATATGAAGACTTGCCGGCAGTTACATTCACTGCCAGCCCAACGCCTGCTATCGCCACAGATGCGTACTTGCACCTTGGTTTCGAAGGTGATATTATATGGATAGAAGGTACTCCTCCTACAGGCGTGACCCTACCTATAGGCGTAGCCGCAGGACAAATTGACTTCCCGTCCTTTGCGCTTCAAAACAATCAAAGCCCGTCTTCTTTGCGCCCCAAAACAGCAAACTTTAAAGTTACGGCACAAGTAGGTAGAACTACTGCCGGACATTTATGTCCTGCAAGAGTGGATGATGGCGAGTTCTCGCTGACCGTCAAGCCGCGTCCGGAAATAAATCCGTCAGCCATTTTGTTTATATCCGAATGTAGCGGTACCGAAATAGCGCCACCTGCAAATCACATTAATTTGCATCCGCTTTTCACTCCGCATACATCAACCATCCAGACTGAATATAGATTTACAACAACATATTCGGATCGTTTATTTGAAAATGACCCACTCCCCGGAGAAGCCGGATATACAGCAATGCCATGGATAGACGAATCTTCAATTATTGATGATAGTGACGAAATAGTGGATAACATCGTAACATCTCCGCTATGGACAACGGGTAATTACTACGACGCTGTAAGTCTGTTTGACCCGTTCACTCCGGTTATTGCCGATGGACCATCGCGTCAAATATTTTTCGAAATAACACCGTATCACGACGGCTGTGAAGGATTGCCAAGAACATTGACAGTTTCAATCACTCCCTCGCCGGTTATTACCAACGGCGTACCAGTTATCATAGCATGTTCGGGAGACAGATTCCAGAATATAAATCTGCAAGACTGGATACAAAACACCGCTACGTTTGAGTGGGCGATACAAAATAATAGTTCGCCGGCTGACGTCTCACAAAGAACTGGTTTAGTTAATACGCCTGCGTTTACATACGAAAGAACCACGATAGTGCCATTACAAGACGCACCACAGACTACCTTTAACGATACCCATGAACAGTTTGGCGGCTCTACGCTAACTGTAAGAGCAACAACAGTTAACGGTAGTTGCGCAAGTGCGCCATTTGTTGCAGAACTTGTGGTACTGCATAGACCAACGGTAGAAGATTTAGGATTTGCGCAAATACAAGCCTGCGAAGAAGAATCGTTTAACAACCTGATTGTGTTGGAAGCAACGCCGCCATCACTAGAAACGGTACATACCAGAACGCAACGTTTTAATTGGAGCATCGACACGCAAAACGTATGGAATTTAGATGAAACAGGCTCTGTACCGGCAATAGGCGACCCATTGTTAGATCACGATGAAAGTACATTCCTCAATTTTGCTGCCCGTACAAATACAACTACTACTGATAGAACAGGAACAGTAAGTTTGACTGCCACAGCAAGATACGAGATAGATAGAGCGACATTAGCAAACCCATTGGAGCATTTCTGTACTTCTACAAGCGCTAAAACGTTTGAAATAGCGCTTCGTCCGCGTCCGCTGATTACTGCCGACTTATTTGCAGATGTAGATTTTTGCCCCGAATATGAAGTAGAGCCTAAAGATATACCTGATTTCACGTACAACGTAGCAGCCGGTCTAAATCCATGGACACATTGGACAATAACACAAACGCCCACGCCGAATGTTATTTCAACTACGTTCAGTACTGATACAGAGTTTGGCGTTACAGCTGCTACTCATCGTAATATAGCTGATTTCAAGACTGGAGCAAACGCTACAGGCGATAATATTTACGGTGATATTTCCGCAAAAGCAAGAATACCAAGAGAACGCGGAGACTTGCTACCGGAGCTTCCGGCTACCCGTTTCCCGCTATATTGCGAAAGCCCAACACCGGTAGAATTTACCATAACGCTCAAGCCTACGCCGCTGCCGCCAACCCTGATATCCTCAACGCACGACTTTGCTTTCTGTCCGGGCGTGGATACCGATACGTATAGTTTCCAAACATTAATGACAGCCGGCTCAACAACAGCGTTGACCACTGCCGATACGGGCGTAAACTTCTTCTGGAGGGTAGAAAGCGGCGATGCAATAGGATTGCCTTCAACAAGCGGTTCAGGAAGTATACCATCATTTGAAGCAGAACATCCTACTGCCAACAAGCCTACAACAAGCGCTGCGGTCATCGAAATAAGAGCGCGTGTTAACGATTGCTTTAGCGAATGGACTACCGGCGACGATTTGGTGACTATAAACGTTAAACCGGTGCCATACGTAGATTTGGCAACCATAATGGCAGGCGTTGATGCTATATGTAGCGGCGGAGAGTTTACTTTGCCGGCGTTTACACTGGGCAGCAGTTTTGTGCCGTTTACTGCCAATGAACCGCTAACATATGATTGGAGATTAGCACAATCAGGAGCTTGGTTGGGAGATGGAACCGGAGGAGCTGGATATGGAATGGTTACGGGAGCTACTGCGCCGTTTACCAATGATTTAACAGATCCAACAATATTTGGGCCATGGACTGCTACAGGCAATCAAGTACCGACCTTTAGCCCTACGTCAAACATGAATCCAGCTATTGATGCGGTAATTCGCAGATTGCAACTGACAGTCGCGCCTACATACGATGGATGCGAAGGACCGACTACAGCGCCGTTCATGTTGGCGATTAATCCAACGCCAACAATACATAATATTGCCGATAGAATAATATGTTCGGGTACGCAATTCTCGACCATTAATATTACAAGCAACACAGACCACGACCCCGCATTTGATACAGCGTATGATTGGGTGATAACGCCCGTAGGCGCGCAGGATGAGGCTGTAAATCGCTTTGGCGCAACAGCGATGACAGGCGACGGCAGTTCTATTGCGTTCAACCGCACTGGTCTAAACCGCACTGGCGATGCAACATACATAGCAAATGTGAAGATAACCGCTGAAACAGCCGATGGTTGCGAAGGCGAACTTGATACAAGATTAGTAGTGTTGCAAGGCGTTGTACTTGAAAATATTGCCGATGTAGAGGCATGTTCGGAAGAACCGTTTACGGACTTCTTCGCGATAACGCCTACCAATACATTAAATGGCACAGTCATAAATACGTACAGATGGGAAATAGACAATGACGCCCTTTGGACTTTGGATGATGGTGGCACATTCCCCGTAACGACGCCAACAACGTATTTGCCAAGCTTCACAACTGCATATTTCACAAGCGACCAAACGGACGAGGTAAGAATATTTACCAACACCACGCATACATTCAGACTGCCCGGAGATGATACATCAGTCCCGCCAAGAGAACAACAGTGTCTAAACACCGGCGCCAACATTTCAATGTCATTCGACCTTATGGTGAAATTAGACCCGCGCTTGACTTCGTCAACCACGGCAATAGAAGAATGTCCATTTGTAGATGTAGACGCTACCTTTACCACTATACCAGCCGGTTTACCGGAAATAGGCGGTCTATCTCCTATTCGCTGGACGCTTGAAAACGACCCGCCGGCAACACCAGTGATAACGCCGCTGTATGATAAGATTTCGGCGCCAGCGCCGGGAACCCCGCTACTGGGAGATGAAGGTAGAGGCAATATAGCATTCACTACCAATAACCCAAGCCCTGCAGATTACCTCGATGGACTATTCAAAGTATACTCGCAAAGAGAAAGAACATTGAACGCCGCACAGATAGCAGCAAATGTCACAGTACCCAATACGTTTAGCCCTTATTGCGAGACGCGTACACCAGTAGAAATTACAGTTAAAATAAGTCCGAGTATTGCGCCGCCTGTATTTATTACCGACGGCTCCAACAGCGACCCCAACTACCAAGCATACACGGCTGGAGATGATAGAGCATACCTCTTATTCTGCGACAGCGAAAAAGATATACCGCCGTTTGAAATATCATCGGCAAATCAAATATCATGGAGAGTTACCGGTAACAGGTTTGGAGTTATCCCCGGAGTTGGAATCGATCCAGATACGCAGATACCATTTGGCACAACAGAAATATCACAACCTTCGTCGGCAAACGAACACTTTATACCTGATATTCTTCCAACCGAAAGCTTCTCAACGATAAACTTTACGACAGATAAACATAATCAGGGCTTATCATATATATCTGTGACAGCTTCACTTGGCGATGGCTCGTGTGCAAGCACACCGTTGGTATTAGAAGTTAGAGTACAGCCGGTAGCGCAAGTGCAACCGCAGAATATAAGCCTGTGTAGCGGTGATTTGCAATATGACGGTAATCCGTTGACTTTTGCCTTCAGCGATGCATTCCTTGCTGATAATCCATCAACATTTGACCGCACAAACTTCAGATGGGCTATCAGAGACTATAATACCCCAACTATAACCCCAACTATAGCCTCCTTATTTGAAGATGACCCGGGCGCAAAGGGCGATGGCTGGTTCTCTGAACTAACTGATGGATTTATTCCAGATATAACGGCAGGCGAGCCATTAGCGTCAAGAATATACTTGGATGTAACCTCAATATGGACAGCTGGCGGCAAAACATGTGTAGGCGACTCCGCAGAAATAGTATTGACGTTCAATCCGTTGCCAATAGTAAATGTTGCTGCCACACATACGCAAGCAGTATGTTCTGATACGCGGTTTGAAGATATTATTTTCGCTTCGGCGACAGGTGCTACAGTTAGCGGCTCTACATTCACGTGGGAACTCGACGGAACGCTGCCTGCAGAAATAAATCTGGGACTCAATCCGACTACTGGCACGGGCGACATCATATTTACCTCTGCTGCCACCAATTCAAATACTGCCGCGCTATCCTCGCATGAAGCAATTATAAAAGTATACGCTAAATCGCCGGCAGGTTGCGATAGCGACCCACTCGACCCGGCGGATATATTCCTGACAGTAAATCGCAGACCGATAATGGATCCTCTCAACTTGCTTGTAAATATGGATGAATGTCACGGTACGCAATTTATAGCTGATCCTACGGGTACGGAGCTACCAACGCCGGTATTAGCCACAAACCTTGCAAACACATACATTTCGCAATACAATTGGAGAGTGGAACTACAAACCGGAACTACATTACCGGTATGGGATATTGGAGCCACTGGTACGGTAGTTAGTAGTGGCACAAACGATCCTGTCTCATTGCCCGACTTTAGGATGACTAATACAACCAACTGGGATGGCAATAGAGCAAAAATATTTGTGTGGGCAACTCACGTAGACAACAACTGCGTATCAAACGAAGCGCCATTTGACGTGATAGTTAGAATGATGCCTACGGTGATAGCTTTTGCAGACCCTGAATATTGTCCAGGTGAAGACGTAACAGGAGCGGATTTTATTCAATATCAAGTAAATAATGCCCCTGTCGGAATGGATTGGCGTTGGGAATCAGTAACCGGAAATAATATTTCAACTGATTTCTCTGCCGGACAAACAGGTAACGGGTTTATAGATGATTTTACCACCCTTGCAAACCCCGTCACAGACTTAATACCCAACGGAACAACCCTTGAAGGTCTGTTTAGAATATGGACTGAAATAGAATATCCCACTTCCAGAACAGGAAGTTGCGCCGGCGATAAATTTGAATTTAAGGTGCTTGTAAATCCCACTCCGGGAACACCGTTTGTACCTAACGCCGACTATCCAACTAACCCTGAACCGCGTTTGTTTGCAGAATTCTGTCCCGGAGACCCTGTCTCGTCCGCAGATGACCAAATTAACTTCACATCTATAACAAGCGGAGTAACTTTTGGCTGGACTAGCGTAAACAACACTGACAAGAACAATATAGGACAGTTCCCCACAGGTGGTACTCAAAGAATACAGCAGTTTACCGCTGCCAACAACACCGTTGACCAACTTGACCTTGGCGTAGCGCAATTTATAGCAACAGCTACATCGAGCAAGGGTTGTGCCAGCTTGCCAAGCGCGCCATTCACAATAATGGTAAAACCGCTGCCACAGATATTAGACTATGTTGCAATAGAGTTCTGCGCAAGCGATACATGGAATATTCAGCCTTTCGTGTTGCATCCTGATTTAAGAACAAATTACACATCGCAAGGCTTGGTGTATGATACACCAACACTCTTGGATGCTACAATCTCGTATGACTGGCGCGTTTCTAACTGGAACGCAGTAACCGACCTGCCTGACGGCGGCACCACCGGAACGCCTGTCTGGCAAACCGGCGGAAATATTAACGACTGGGTAGGACCCTCAGGATTAGCCGGACAGATAAAGCCTGACCTGACGCTGACACCGCCAAATAATACAGTACAATTGCATCCGCTTTGGGGACAAGTGCCATATTCTATGAACTTGCTTGTGAAACCCCGATTTGCAGGATGCGTAGGAGCCGAACAAACCAAACAAATAACTATTTGGCCCAGACCAATAACCAACATAACAGCTCAAGGCGACGACTGTATGGATGAATCAGGACTTAGCATATTCTTTGCCAATAACGCCGCCTTTAGAGATGAAACGGTATACAATTGGGAACTCTACCCGCAAGGAAGTACAACGCCTTTACCATCAGGAAATACTGACTATCCGCGTATAGACCGAAGTATGCCTAACACCATCCCGATGAGCGGCATAAGATATTTTGACGAAGGAGAATTAGCTAATGCAAGAGCCTTTAGAGGAACATTAGAACTTGTAGAAACCAAAACATGGTACAACACTCAGGGAGACCCCCATCAATGCAGTAGCCTTCCAATGGAATTCCCAGTGCTCGCAGTGCCAATGCCTATAGTTGATATTGGACCGGACATGGAGATATGTTTCGGAAACACAGAGGATATAGAAGTCAAAATTGTAAATGAAAACAACTATGACGGTTGGGAATTGGATCTTATGGAGTACGAATGGGCAGGAGGATTTTTCCTGACTCATCCGGATGTTTTAGAGCCAAATTTCAGTTGGCGTCATACTACCGACCCGACAATTATTGCCAGCACCTATGCGAACTTCAAAGTAGGAGTTAGAGGTGAAATAAATTTCGGCGGCGATCGTATGTGTCGCGGGCCTCAAGTGAGTATAGATATAACCGTTCTACGTACGCCCACAGCGCCTGTAGTGCCTAATGTAGTATACTGCGAAGACGATGAAGATATGTTTATGACGGCATTCCAGATAGCAGCTAATCAAACTGTAGTTTGGGAACGTATGATACAAATAACAGATAATATAGCTCCTGTGCCCGAAAATAACGTATTTATAGCTGATGATATTTCAGCAGTTATACCTCCCTGCGAAACGGCAGGCACCGTAACCATACCAATGCGCGACCACATATCGTATCCGAATGCGCTGCCGCTAAATGCATCTAATCAGCTTTCATGGGGCATAAACACTGTTGATACAGTACTTATATATCAGGTATATCGCACAGAAGACATAAGCACAAGAACGTGTATAAGCGAAAGCAGCACCGTACAAATGCGTATAAATCAGACGCCTTCTATGCCAATATTGCCCAACAATTTGGCTCTGATAAACGGCGTGCCGATGTTCACATATTGTGAAAACGAATTAGATCCATGGTATGAGATGAGAGTATCAGCGCTTCCGGGCGAAACAAACATTTCAGCCTTTGACTGGTATGCTCCAGATGGCGAACGTTTACCTCCGGGCGACGTTAGACGAGTGATGGTGGAAGGACACAGCGACCCTGACCCGTTCGTATATCAGGTAAGAATAACATCTCGTACCGGATGCCAAAGTGCGCCGCTTGACGTGCCATTAATGATACACGCTAATCCGGAATTAGATTTCCATTTGTTAAACGTTAGAGAAAATACATATATAACAGACCCTGAAACTAATGCTTGTACGCCATTCTCAATAGAAGGAATACTTACCAATAGTAACCCAACAGATGTTACATACACTTGGGTATGGGCTGCAGGTACAGAAGTTGGAGCAGTGCCGGGCACTAACACCGGACATATCTACAACATCGGCGGTACCACAGCCGAGCTGTTTAGATTGGGCTTGCGTGGCGTTAGCAATGTAAACTATAACTACAATGTAAACTCTGATGTGCTTAGAGAATATTGCAGAACTGAGGCTATACGTCAGCTTATACTTAATCCGGGCGTAACAGCACGTTTTGTAGTAACTGACTCTATAGGTTGTCATCCCTCTACTATAGGCTTCTCTAACCTGTCTCAGGGCGCGTTTGACTTCCGTTGGTACTGGAGTCTGCCGCCGGGCGTTTCAGAGCCGCCGTATCCGGGCAATCATAATAACGACGGGCCGGTCGTAAATCCGCACCACCCAGACGCTATTGCCGAAGGCTACGTTGGAGTGAGAGGACCTAACCAGTTCTACCAATTTGTAAATAATACCACAACGCCTGTTGACTATGAAGTATGGCTTCAGGTAGATAATGGCTTCTGTTTTGACAACGAAAAAATAACTATAAAGATGCTGCCAACGCCGCTTGCCGGCTTCACGCATGACCTTCCCGCCGGTAGCGTATGTCCTCCTTTGCCTGTAACGTTTACAAACCTTTCATCGTTCATTGACAACAGCGTAGGATGGAACTCGGTAACACAGTATGATTGGAATTTTGGCGACGGCTTCATAGAAAACGAAGTTCCCGACCTTAGCCCCGTTACTCATTTTTATCAAAGCTTAGCGTCTTCTACTCCCACGCCGCGTATGGTAACGCTGACAGCGTATAACGAGTATGTGTTTGATTTCGTAGATAATAATGGAGTTGTATACGATACAAGAGAATTCATCTGTTCGTCTACCGATTTCAGACAAGTCATGGTCAATCCGCAAGTTGAAGCGCGATTCACAGGACCAAGCGAAGGTTGCTCTCCTTTCGAAGCACAATTTATGAACCAGTCATTAGGAGCAGTAAACCGTTTTGAATGGACATTTGGAGATGGCAGCGGTCAGTTTACCACATCTAATCCGGCTCATACGTTCCGTAGCGTTACAAATTCTCAGCCCGAGCATCTCAACATAACCTTCACAGCCGGCAACAACTGGTGCAGCAGTACCGTTGTTCGCGAATTTATCCTGCTGCCGCAACCCGATGCACAATTCGTTATTCAAGACGGTACAAGCGGTTGCCATCCGTTCGAAGCCGTATTCTTGAATACTTCGACAGGTAATCCTACCGACCCGACAATACAGTATTTCAAAGATTTATATTACGAATTTGTGTTCGATGATGGTTATGGCGATAGATATGACGATAATCAAAGAGTAGTGCCTCACGTATACCACAACTCTTTGGGTAGCAATCTGCTACGCAATCCAACAATGACAGCGGTTACCAATTGGGAAATAAACGGAGAACCATATAGCTGTGTCAGCACAATTGCGCGCACATCAGGAGTTACAATATTCCCGTTTGTGAACGCCGACTTCACCGTTCGTGACGACAACACATGTAGTCCGGCAGAAATAGGACTACTCAACGGCTCTCAAGGATATGAAACCTACGTTTATTATCTCAACGACGGCAGCGGACGAACAATTACCGGCTCGCGAGGCTCAAGCATTTTAGAAACTATAACGTTCACAACTCCTACAATGTATCGTGATGAAACTTACTACGTAGAGTTAGTGGTTTCTGCAGGTCTGTGTACATCTTCGGTAACAAAACCGGTAAGGGTATTAAGCCAGCCAACTGCCGCTTTCCGTCCCGGCAACACTAACTATCAGTTCCCAGCTCCGCCGGTAACGTTAGACAACCTCATATATATTGAAGACAGAACTCAATTAGAATATCTCTGGAGTTGGAGGGCAGACAACAGCGCCTATCAACACAACTTTGCGCAAGGTTTCGGCGCGGCATTCCCAAGTCCGATAAGATTCGCAGACTGGGGCGTATACCACATAACTCAGCGCGTTGTAGCTCCTAATGGCATATGTTTCGATAGTCGTACAGTAACAATTTCTATCGTTCCTCCGGGTCCGCAACCTAATTTTGCCGATGTAGTTCCTGATTGCGCACCATACACTGTATGGTTTAATAACCAGTCAAGATACGCAAACCACTATATTTGGGACTTTGGAGATGGATATACAACCAACGATGAAAGTCCGAGACATACGTTCATGTCGTCAGGTGTGTTTGATGTCACTCTTACAGCTATTGGCGCTGATATGACAAGCAGAAGTATAGTAAAACAGGTTGAAGTAATACCAACGCCTCAGGCAGGTTTCAACGTAAGGTCTAACTATCTGTATGTAGGACAGCCGCTCGAAGTTAATAACTTCAGTATGATAACAAATCCTGATGGAACTCAGATGGATGTATGGTACAGATGGGACTTTGGCGACAGAACGCCCGTATATACAGATATACAACCTTCGCATTACTACATGTCGGGAGGTAATTACACTGTAACGCTTACTGTAGGCACAAACTCAGAGCCTCAATGTAGTACCGTTATGAGACTGCCTAATATAATTGAAATAGAGAACGCAGGAAACATCGTTCTACCGAATATTTTCAATCCCGACAGGACTGGTGAACCAGGCGATGAGATACCCGACGGAGGATATAGAAATTATCTGTTCTTCCCCGCTATACTGAGCCCAACAATTAAATACAATATGGTGGTGCACAACAGACTTGGAGTGAAGGTGTTTGAAACCGACGACCCAAATAAAGGCTGGAACGGCTACTATAGAGGATATTTATGCCCCGAAGACGTATATACATGGAAAGTAGAAGGCGTGTTCCAAAACGGACAACCGTTCATGCGAGCGGGAACAGTGCTGTTGAAAAGGTAATGTTTTATGACGTAACATTTATAAACAGTGATAGTTAAATCGAAAATAACATATAGTTTGTTGTGTATTTTCATGCTTATAACTGTTGCAGCGTCTCAGCACACTAAGACACTGCAACAGGATATAATCTTTACTGCAATGAGCGATGAATTGCAACGAAACATTGACAGTCTGCAAATTTCAAACTTCGAAAGTCCGTTCTTTATTCAGTACTCACTCAAAACCGGTCACTTGTTTCAAGTTCAGGCAACTATGGGCGGACTTACAGGGGTCAACGAAATACCTATGAGCAGTATAAGCGCACAAGTATTAGTGGGCAACTACCAATTATCCAATATCAATCTTTCTAATTCTGATTATCGAACGAGCGGGCGCAATAACACCTCGCCAATAGACCATAATCCGGACGAAATAAGGAGACGATTTTGGCTACTCACCAATACAGCCTATAAAGCGGCTATAGAAGAATATGGCACAAAAATGACGGCTATCAGGCAATTGAACGTTCCTCCCGATGTGCTTTCGCTGCCCGATTTTTTACAACTTCCGGTCGCAACCTACATTGGCTCGGCTGATGAACTTGTATATAACAGAGCGTATTGGGAAAACTTAGCGCGTGAAGCTTCGGCAATATTTACCCGTTATCCTGATATTTTCAGTTCAAACGTAGGCATCGAATTTTACAATGGCGAAACGTATAGCGTAAACTCTGAAGGCGCCCGCCTATTGCATCCTCACAGATTAATTGCAATTGCCGTTAACGCATTTACAAAATTGGAAGACGGCGAAGAAATATCAGACAGATTGACCTTTTACGGACTACAAGAATCAGACATGCCAACGCTTGAACAAATAAAGACAGAAATTCGAGCAATGGCTGAAAAACTTATTGCGTTGGCAAATGCCCCCGTAATGGAGGAAAGTTATACCGGTCCGGTTTTGATTGAAAACGCAGCATTAGCCTCTTACTTTGCAACCGAATTGCTTGCATCTCGAACCGGTTTAGTAGCTTTTCGCACCCCGCTGAGAAGCGGCGGCGTTGAAAGATTGATGGAAGACAGATTGAATCGCCGAATACTTGCAACCGAAATAACCGTAAAATCGCTGCCATACTTAAAAAGTCACAACTCTCAAACACTAATAGGTTCTTACGAAATCGATTCTCAAGGCGTTTCTCCGGATAGCGTTATATTGCTGATAGAAAACGGAATGTTGCGAACACTTATGAACGACCGTGTTCCGACGAAAAGAATAAATACTACCACCGGCAACAGATTATTCACATATCAGCCTCAGGGCATAGGCACAAGAGTATCGCCCGGCGTACTGTCAATAACATCGTCAAACGGAGTTTCCCGTGATTCGTTGATAACAATACTTTTAGACGCCGCCCGTGTGGAAGGGTTAGACTATGCCTACATAATCAGAACTTTGCCAAACGGACGAAATACTGCGCTATACAGAATATCGGTAGAAGATTCAAGCGAACGTTTGGTGCGTGGCGGAGCAACTATGCGTATAGACCTTCCCCGCTTAAAACGCTCATTAGCAGCATCGTCTGAAACAATAGCCACAAACATGGTTGCCGGCGGCGTTCCGGTGTCAATAATTAGCCCTGACGCAATGGTCGTAGAAGAAATTGATATAGAAAAAAGAAATTTTCAAAATACTACAAAGCTGCCAATAGTTAGCAATCCACTTATCAGATAAAAACTAAAAACTAAATAATATTTTTTTTTTAGATTTTTTTTGTAATTTTGTGCGTTTTTTAAAACCTAAAAAATATCAAAAATATGTCAAAAGTAATAGCTTTAGCAAATCAAAAAGGCGGGGTTGGTAAAACCACTACAGCCATCAATTTGGCAGCGAGTTTGGCGGTTCTCGAAAAAAAAATATTGCTGATAGACGCCGACCCGCAAGCGAACGCAACATCGGGGTTAGGGTTTGACCTGCACGAAATTAAAAGCAGCACATACAGATGTATGATAGACAAGGTAGACCCTGCAATTGCTATATTGAAAACAGAAATACCCGGTTTTGACCTTCTGCCCTCCGACATCGATTTGGTTGGCGCAGAAATAGAGATGGTTGGTCTGTCAAACAGAGAAAGTATATTAAAAAAAGTTATTGAGCCGATAAAAAATAACTATGATTACGTGCTTATTGACTGCTCGCCCTCTTTAGGACTTGTAACCATGAACGCCTTAACAGCCGCTCAATCGGTGATGATTCCGGTACAATGCGAATTTTTTGCACTCGAAGGCTTGTCCAAGCTCCTCAATACTATTAGATTAGCACAATCGGGTTTCAATGTTTCACTCGCAATTGAAGGTTTTCTTCTAACAATGTACGATGCAAGACTTAAGTTGAGCAATCAGGTAGTTGAGGAAGTTCAGCGTCATTTTCAAGATATGGTTTTCAAAACCATTATCCAGCGTAACGTCAAACTCAGCGAATCGCCAAGTCATGGTAAACCGGTTATACTATACGACGCCAATTCAGCCGGCGCAGTCAATTATCTGAACTTGGCAAAAGAATTGTTGCAGAAAAACGAACAATAAAAAATGGCAAAAAAGAACGCATTAGGAAAAGGATTGGGCGCGCTTATCAGACAAAGCGAAACAGGGACGCCGTCTGAAAATCAGGTAAACATAACGGATAAAATTAGTATTGAAAAAATAGTAATAAATCCGTTTCAACCGCGAAACTATTTCGACCAAGAATCTCTTGAGGAATTAGCTTCTTCTATAAAAAACTTAGGTATAATACAACCTATAACAGTTAGAGAAACAGAAAACGACCAATATCAGATTATATCCGGCGAACGTCGCTATCGAGCATCCCTGATAGCCGGATTAACAGAAATACCGGCATACATACGACATGCAGAGGATAACAACATGCTTGAATTAGCGTTGGTAGAAAATGTACAACGAGAAGACCTTGACGCAATAGAAATAGCTATCAGTTATCAACGTCTTATTGATGAATGCGAAATCACACAAGAGGATTTAAGCGAACGCATAGGCAAAAAACGCTCAACAATAGCAAACTATATGCGCCTGTTGCGCCTGCCCGCTGAAATACAGTTAGCAATAAGGCAAAAACAAATAAGTATGGGGCATGCGCGAGCGCTTGTAAACATACCCGACAAAGAACAAAAACTCAGGATGCTCCAAACAATTATTGAAACAGGACTATCAGTTAGACAGGTAGAAATAGAAGTGCATAAAATAAACAGTCCGGAGATTGTTCAAAATCAAGAACCTGAAGCCGAAACAACCAACAATGAAACCCGTGAAAACATAGATATTGTTGTAGAAGAAGGCGATGACGACGAAGACGACGACAACGAATCATTAGTTGTCTACGAAGATACCCATCCTACGCTTAATACAGACGTAGAACAAAACCTGAAAGAACTTTTGAGCAGACGTTTTGGAACAAAAGTAAAAGTAAAAATAACGGCAAAGGGTACAGGAAGCTTAGTAATACCATTCAAAACAGACGCTGAATTACAACAACTGATTAAATTGACAGAAAAAATTGAGAGCTTATAACTTGAAAACTTTTTTTCTGATTGTTGCAACTTGCTTGTGCAGATTAGTCGTATACGGTCAACAACCGGTAGATTCCTTGCATGTGGCGCCACCGAATACTATTTCTTCAGACACGATTGAAATAGTAAGTTCTGATATAATATTTATCTCAGACACAACAGATTGGAGTTTAATATTGCCATCGGAAAATCTGGAATATTATTATAGACATTCGCCGGCAAAAGCGGCAATGCTCTCGGCTGTATTGCCCGGATTAGGACAGGTTTATAACGGCAAATATTGGAAAATACCCATTGTATATGCAGCCATAGGCATATCCGTTGAACGTTTCATAACGTTCCAAAACTTATATAACCGCTACCGGCGAGCCTATATAACTATCAACGACGGCGACCCGTACACAAATTTTCATGATGAACTTTTTCCTGAATTTTTTACCGAAACCCAAAAAACCCAATACATCAATAGATTTAAAGACCGTTTCCGTACATATCGCGATTGGTCTATTGTAGCAATAGTGGCGGCTTACGCGCTAAACATAATAGATGCAAACGTTGACGCCCACCTGATGGACTTTAGCCTCGATGATAATATTTCTTTACGTATAAGCCCATCTTTTTTTGATAATGTTTTTGAATCTCAAAAAATAGGTTTATCTTTGCGCGTTTTTTTTTAGTTAATGTAAAAATTAGTTGACAAATGATGTTTATTAAAATTTGTACTGCCGCATGTCTAATGTGGCTAATTCCAATGAACTTGACAGGAGATACTATCTCTATGGGTATTAACGTTTCTAACTTCGAAAGAAATCTTGACGATTTGATGCAGATGTGGAGAGTGCAACAAATAAATGCAAACGAGCCACAAATAGAGATAAATACTCGGGAAAATCAAGAAACACAATCAGTTGCTATTACCGATCTGCCCGATTCAATATACATTGACAGGTTGGAGAGACTTCCATCGCTGATAACCCTCACTTACAACGACATAGTGAGAACGTCCATACATGTGTATGTTAACAGAACAGGGCGAAGACGCGAACAAATGGAAGCTATGATAGGATTGAGCAAATATTATTTTCCGATATTTGATGAAATAATGGACCAGTACGAAATGCCGCATGAACTAAGGTATCTTGCAATAATAGAATCGGCGCTAAACACGCGCGCTGTTTCACGCGCAAGGGCAACCGGAATTTGGCAATTTATGCTACCAACCGGACGCATGTATGGTCTTCAGGTGACAACATTCGTTGACATGCGACGCGACCCCATTGCAGCAACACACGCAGCGGCAAGATATCTCAGAGACTTGTACAATACGTACAACGACTGGCCCTTAGCCATGGCGGCATACAATTGCGGACCCGGAAATGTTAACAGAGCTATAAGACGCTCAGGAAATAAAACATGCTACTGGGAAATACATCCATATCTGCCGCGCGAAACGAGAAATTACATGCCATTGTTCATAGGCGCAATGTATGCAATGAATTACTACGAAGAACACGGTTTCACTCCGACGTTTGTAAATTTGCCGCCACCTTCGGACACTATAATGGTTAACAGGAACGTAAATCTTGTGCAAATTTCGGAAATAATGGATATTCCGTTGCAATTATTACGCGACCTTAATCCACAGTACCTCAGAGATATAGTACCCGGAAGCTCGGCGCCGCATCCCTTGCGCTTGCCTGTCTTGTACGCCTCAGCCTACATAGAATTGGAAGACACTATAGTTAACCACAAAGCAAACGTACTGTTAAGCAGTTCGTTTCGCCCAATAACTCCGTCTACAGCCAGCGCTTCAGCAACTACGGCGTCATCAACTGCAGGAACAGCCGGAAGAGACAGAATAGTACATACAATTCGCTCGGGCGAAACACTTGGACAAATCGCGTCAAGATACGGAGTAACTGTGCGAAACCTGCAAGCTTGGAACAACATGGGCAATTCGACCAGAATTGTTGCCGGCAGACAATTAGTCGTTTATGTCGCTCCGAGAACTAATCAGGTGCAAAATTCATCATCAACAACGACGGCACTGGCTTCAGCTACATCGACTACTACCGGCAACAGCGTTGTATATCATACCGTTCAAGCCGGAGATACATTGTGGGGAATTGCGCGCCAGCACGGAGTAACAGATAGCGATATTATACGGTGGAACAACCTGTCGAACAGCAGAATAAATCCGGGAATGAGATTAAGAATTGAGCAGTAATTTTTTTTAAATACTACACTTAAAATTATTAAATAAAGTTATGACTGAAGATTATACATTTTCCATCATTAAGCCTTGCGCCGTAAAAAATGGGTACGTCGGAAATATACTGACAGACATTTTGAAAGCGGGCTTTGAGATTTCGGCAATGAAGTATTTGCAATTATCACAAAATCAGGCAAAAGAATTTTATGCCGAACATCAGGCAAAAGATTTTTTCGGAGAATTAGTGCAGTTTATGTCAAGTGCGCCGATAGTTGCAATGATTATAAAACGCAAAAATGCCGTAGCGGAATTTCGCAGACTGATTGGAACTACCGACCCAACTACAGCAGAAGAAGGAACTATACGAAAAAAATATGCGAAAAGTATCAGAGAGAACGCAATACATGGCTCAGATTGTAATGTCAACGCTGCTGCAGAAGCAAACTTTTTTTTCTCAAAAATAGAGAGATATTAGTTGAAATGACAAAGAAAGCAAATAATGAAAAATCAAATCAAAAAGGAAGGATAGATGCAATCCTCGCCGATGAACGTCTAAAAACTGCGTTAGCGTTGATATTGACGGGAGTAGGAGTTTTCATGCTTATTGCTTTCATATCATATTTTTTTACTTGGAAAGCCGACTATGTTTATGCAGAATTGCCTCTGTTTGAAGATAGCAGTGTATTAACAGGAAAGTCGGTAGACAACTGGGCTGGAAAAATTGGCGCCCGATTTGCTCTAAAAGTTGTAAATCACGGGTTTGGATTAGCTTCAATATTCATACCGTTAGTTATGATTGTATTAGGACTATGGCTTGTGAAGGTAAAATTAACGTCAATAGGATGGGCGCTAAGAGTATCAGCTACAGGAATGGTGCTACTCTCGGTCATACTCGGATTTCTTTTCGGACAATCGGCATCATTTGGAGGAGGATTAGGCGGAGCGCACGGATTTTTCATGGCTGAATGGTTGAAAAAAAATTTAGGAACAGTTGGAACGGCAATATTACTGATGTTGACCACGTTTCTGTATCTGACATTCGGCTTTAGTAATTTTTTTGGATGGTTTTCTAAAACAATGAAATCACTTGTTACGATGCTAAAAAAATCAAAAACAGTGATTTTTGAAAAGAAAAAAGCAATGAAGAAAAATATTGTCAAAATTAATGAAAAAGAGAACATTGTAGAAGATGAAGTAAAAGAAATTGACAACGAAATACAAGAAAAAATAGCTGCCGAAAATGAAGTTGATGAAATAGCCTTCGAAAATGTTATTGAAGAGCAAATAAATGAAAATGAATCTGATGAAAACGATGAAGATGATGTAGACGATATTATAGAAACAACTGAAACAAAAGACAATCCACGTAGAGAAGACGTTGTTCTAACAATAAAACAAAAACAACGAAATGAAGAAATAGTAGCAACCGAAACGCCATACATCATGGAAGATATTGCGGCTCTCGGCGAATATGACCCCACGCTGGAACTGTCGCGCTACCAGATACCGCCAATTGAACTGCTTGCCGACCATAAATCGGACAATTCCGAAATTAGCAACGATGAACATATCAACAACAAAAACAGAATAGTTGAAACATTAAAAAGCTATGGCATTGAAATAGACAGAATTGAAGTAACTCCCGGACCCTCTGTTACCCTCTACGAAATAGAGCCTGCGCAAGGCGTTCGAAGCGCAAAAATAAAAAGTCTGGAAAATGATATTGCACTACGGCTTGCTGCCCTTGGTATTCGCATCATAGCGCCGGTGCCGGGTAGAGGAACAATAGGTATAGAACTGCCAAATTTGCACCCTGAAATAGTGTCGATGCGCGCAATTATTGCCTCGCGCCCGTTTCAAGAAGCAAAAATGGAACTGCCAATAGCATTAGGTAAAACAATTTCTAATGAAACATTAGTTTTCGACTTGACAAAGATGCCGCATCTGTTAGTAGCCGGCTCAACCGGACAAGGAAAATCAGTTGGTTTGAACGCAATTATTGCCTCAATTCTATACAAAAAACATCCATCGCAAGTCAAAATGGTTATGGTAGACCCAAAATCGGTGGAATTTCACCCATACGAAAAAATTGAAAACCATTTCCTTGCTAAACTTCCCGATGCAGAAGAAGCAATTATAACCGACACCCAAAAAGTGATACATACCATAAACTCACTGTGTATCGAAATGGACACCAGATATAGTCTGCTAAAAGATGCAGGCGTGAGAAAAATAAAGGAATACAACGGGAAATTCATAGCCCGAAAATTGAATCCCAATCTGGGACACCGTTATCTGCCATATATAGTTGTAGTTATTGATGAATATGCCGATTTGGTTATGACTGCCGGCAAAGAAATAGAATTGCCAATAGCACGTTTGGCACAAAAAGCGCGGGCAGCAGGTATACACATGATTATAGCCACTCAAAGACCCACAACCAACATTATAACCGGCGTTATAAAAGCAAACTTTCCGGCACGAATAGCCTTCCGCGTGATTTCGGCAATAGATTCGCGCACAATTTTAGACGGTCCGGGCGCAAACCAGTTGATTGGACGCGGCGACCTGTTATTCACTTCGGGCGGAGAACTGACGCGTGTGCAGTGTGCATTTATAGATACTCCCGAAATTGAAAAAATAACCAACTTCATTGGCAGCCAACAAGGATATCCGCATCCTCTACTGTTGCCCGAATACTCGGCAGCCGAAAGCGCCGACCCCAAAGATATAGACCTGAGTAAAAAAGACGACCTCTTCGACGATGCAGCCAGACTGATAGTAGTTCACCAACAAGGCTCTACATCGTTGATACAAAGAAAATTTTCCATAGGCTACAACCGCGCAGGACGTATAATGGACCAATTAGAAGCAGCCGGAATAGTTGGACCAAGCGAAGGAAGCAAAGCCCGACAAGTACTTTTCATTGATGAAACATCACTAGAAAACTATCTGAACAAAATGAAAGCGGAAATCCTTTAAAAGCACAGCGTTCAAAATAGTTGCATTGTTCATCGTACTTGTATTTAATAGATTTTGAAAAAAAATATGATTTTTCAAAAATTTTTTATAACTTTGCAAAAAATATTTATTTAGTATGAAAAAAGTAATTATAGTTATCAGTTTGAGTATGTTGTTTATTTTAGCTAATGCTCAACGAACAAGGAGTATTATAGTCTCCGGAGCTAATGTAGAAAAATTAGCGGATGAATTTTCCTTTACCGAAGGTCCTATAGCCGACCGAAAAGGGAATGTGTACTTTACCGACCAACCTAACGACCTTGTATACATATGGACAGTTGGCGGAAAGCTTGAAAAATTTGGCAGCTTTGGGCGCGCTAATGGCATGTATTTCGATAGAGACGGGCGTCTGTTGACATGTTCGGATATGGACAACCAACTGTGGAGCGTTGGTATGGACGGTAGTCATACAGTCTTGGTTGCCGATTTTAACGGTAAAGCTCTTAACGGTCCCAACGATGTGTGGGTAAATCCTAAAACAGGGGGAATTTATTTTACCGACCCGCTTTACCGGAGAAACTACTGGACACGCGACCCGGCAATGCAACAAGAAGGCGAATATTTGTATTATATTAAGCCTGAATGCAAAACAGTGGTTATTGCTGATAAAGAGTATGTTAAGCCTAATGGAATTATAGGAACTCCTGACGGTAAAAAATTATACGTAGCAGATATAGGCGATAACAAAACGTATGTTTACGACATAATGCCGGATGGCTCGCTGGTAAATAAAAAACTTTTTACGTCGATGGGCTCAGACGGGATGACAATTGACAAAAAAGGTAATATTTATCTTACGGGGCGCGGCGTTACGGTGTTTAACTCAAAGGGCGAACAAATAGAACATATTCCGGTTGACGCCCGTTGGACAGCTAATGTATGTTTTGGCGGCAAAAACAGAAAAACACTGTTTATAACCGCCTCACAAGGTTTGTATAGTCTGAAAATGAAGGTAAAAGGCGTGAAGTAGCTTAAACGTGAAAGAGCTGTATAACAAAGCGTTAGACCTTCAATTTCTTTCGATAGATGAAGGATTGCATCTGTATGAAAATGCACCTTTAGCAGAATTAATGCAATTAGGCGCCCGCTTGCGTCAAATTCATGTTCCGGGCAACGCTGTGAGTTGGCAAATCGACCGTAATGTCAATTTAACAAATGTATGCGTGTGTCAATGCAGTTTTTGTAACTTTTGTTGTAAGCCAAACAGCCCCGAAGCCTACATAACGTTGGATGAAGAATATGACAAAAAAATTGTTGAACTGTTTAAATTGGGAGGCAAACAGCTTCTATTGCAGGGCGGTATGCATCCCGAGCACGGACTGAAATTTTACGTTGACCTGTTTACACGATTGAAAAAACGTTATCCGGACTTAATGCTGCACGCGTTGGGACCTCCTGAAATTCACTATATTTCCGAAAAGGAAAAAATTACGTACAAGAAAACGTTAGAAACGTTGGTTGCTGCCGGATTAGACAGTTTGCCGGGAGCCGGAGCTGAAATTTTATCAGACCGTGTCCGAAAAATTGTGTCGCCGGCGAAATGCAACAAAAGCCAATGGATAGACGTGATGAAACAAGCGCATAAAATGAATTTGCCAACCTCAGCTACAATGATGTTTGGACACGTTGAAACGGACAGAGAAATTGTCGAACATTTGCATATAATACGTAGTATACAAGCCAATAAACCTGAAAACACCTACGGTTTTATAGCTTTCATTCCTTGGATATTTCAAAGAAAGGGAACGAAGCTGGAAAAAAAAATGAATTTTCGAAATACAATAACAACCCAAAATTACATTCGCATTATTGCTATAAGCCGTGCCATGTTGCCAAATATAAAAAATATTCAGGCGTCGTGGTTGACAGCAGGCATTGATGCAGGATTACTGTCGTTACACGCCGGAGCTAACGACCTTGGCTCTATTATGATTGAGGAAAATGTAGTTTCAGCAGCCGGAGCAAAACATACAATTGACGCCGACACAATGACAAAAGCTATATCAGAAGCAGGTTTTGAGCCTAAATTACGCAACCAAAAGTACGAATATATTTTGTAAAAAAATGAATAGACTAATTTTATACATATTGTTGTTCTCATCTGTTAGCGACTTGCGTAGCGCTCCTATAAAAATAGGATTGTTCAACAGCAATCAGGTTACCAGCGTTGTGATTAGCGCTTGGAACGGTGCGCTGACATTATCGGCAAATGATGGTGATTTTGAATATATTATTGATGATGGTCAAGCAATATTTGCCACCCTGCGCGAAGGACTGATAACGCTTAACGATGCGCACGGGCATTTTGGCTCGTTTCAAAGCCTGTCAGTGCAGGGAAGCGACAGTTCGGTGATTGTTCGCCTCAGACCTGCATCGCCTCAAATAGAGGCGCGCAACTATGAGGATTTGATAATTATGACCGCCGAAAATAACAGAATAAGAATCATAAATCATATTGACCCTGTAAAATACATTGCCGCCGTTGTTGAAGCCGAAACGGGAACCCGACAGACTGCCGAGTTCTACAAAGCTAAAGCGATAATTTGCCGCACCTATCTATTTGCAAACCTTGAACGACATCAACACGAAGGTTTTCATCTTTGCGATGAGGTGCATTGTCAGGCGCATAAAGGACAAAGCAGAAATAGTGAAATACTCTCTGCTGTAAGGTCTACCGACAATATAGTAATTATTGACCCTCAAACCTCAAAGCCTATTCTTGCTGCTTATCATTCTAACTGTGGCGGTATTACCGAATTAGCGCAAAATGTATGGCAAAGCAGCCTGCCATATTTTGTTCCGGTAGTAGACCCCTATTGTTCTAATTCTCCTAATGCCCGTTGGCAGCGACGCATTCCGTTAGACGAGTGGATTAACTATCTTATAAGAAAGGGCTACACTCCTAACCCCGATGTAGCGGTAGATTTTTATTTTCAACAGTTGACCCGAACCAACGATTACAAGATTGGCAATATATCTATACCTTTTAGGCAGTTACGCACAGATTGGAATTTACGTTCCACCTTTTTTTCAATTTCAATAGAAGACGGAGCGGTGATGCTTAACGGACGCGGTTTTGGTCACGGAGTTGGTTTATGTCAGGAAGGAGCTATGGAAATGGCTCGTCGCGGCTTCAAGTACCACGAAATAATCAATTATTACTACAAAGACGTAAGATTAGCAACGTTCGAAAACGAAGAGTAACACATCAATGGTATGAGAACAACGAAGTATGAGATTTTACTCCGCCACTTCTATCACTTCCTCCGCTTCTTCTATACCTTCCGTATTTACCTGAGCTTTATAGCCTTTCAATTTTTCGTAATCCTCAATTGAGCCTACTACAATTTTTTGATATTCGCGAAGTCCGGTGCCGGCTGGTATCTGATGTCCAACAAGTACGTTTTCTTTTAGACCTGCCAAATAATCTACTTTTCCGTAAATAGCAGCTTCGTTGAGCACTTTGGTCGTTTCCTGAAAAGATGCAGCCGAGTAAAAACTCTGCGTTTGCAGCGCGGCGCGGGTAATACCTTGCAAAATTTGGTATGATGTTGCCGGTACTACATCGCGGGCGGTAATAATTTTAGCGTCGCGTCGCTTCAGTATTGAGTTTTCATCACGAAGTTTACGCACGGTAACAATTTGTCCCGGCTTGAGCGCCGAAGCTCCGGAATCTATTATCATCTTTTTGCCGTAGATGGAATCATTTTCGTTCATAAACTCCCATTTATCAACTATTTGACCCTCAAGAAAACGCGTATCACCCGGATCGACAATCTGTACCTTACGCATCATTTGACGAACAATAACTTCAAAATGCTTGTCGTTGATCTTCACACCTTGCATACGGTAAACTTCCTGAATTTCATTTACAATGTATTCCTGAACTTTTGTAGGTCCTTTGATAGCAAGAATATCGGCTGGAGTAATGGCGCCGTCTGAAAGCGGAGAACCCGCTCTCACATAGTCATTTTCCTGAACTAATATCTGTCTGCTTAAAGGTACCATATATTTTTTCTGGTCGCCGGCTTTCGTTGTAACAAGTATTTCACGATTTCCGCGTTTTACTTTGCCGAAAGACACTTCGCCGTCTATTTCGGAAACTACAGCCGGATTAGACGGATTGCGCGCCTCGAACAGTTCTGTAACGCGTGGTAGACCACCGCCACCGGTAATATCGCCCGATGATTTAGCTATTGCGCGCGGTATTTTAACCAAAATGTCTCCAGCTATTACATCATCCTTGTCTTTTACCTGAATGTGAGCTCCTACAGGCAAGTTGTACGATGAAATAATTGTTTTGTCACTGCCAAGTATACGAATTGCAGGGTTTTTTTGCTTATCTCTGGATTCTATAACTACTTTCTCGCTAAAACCGGTTTGGTCATCAGTCTCTTCGCGGAAAGTAACGCCTTCCTGAAGATTTTCAAAGGATATTTTACCTGATGCTTCAGAAATGATAACAGCGTTAAAGGGATCCCAGCGGCAAAGCATTTCGCCTTTTTCTACTTCTTTACCGTTGTTAACAAACAGTTGAGAGCCGTATGGAACATTCTGAGAAGTAAGCATAATGCCTGTATTTTTGTCTACAATATGCAGTTCTGCTGAACGTCCTATAACAATAACTTCAAGTTCATCGTTAGTATTTTTACGCTCTATGGTACGCAACTCGTCAATTTGCACTATGCCGTTGTAGCGAGCAATGATAGCGTTCGATTCGCTGCTAATTCCCGCCACTGCGCCACCAACGTGGAAAGTACGTAGAGTTAATTGGGTGCCGGGCTCGCCAATCGACTGTGCCGCAATAACTCCTACCGCCTCGCCCAATTGTACCATGCGTCCGGTTGCAAGGCTGCGTCCATAACATTTTGCGCAAACGCCTTTTCGGGATTCGCATGTGAGCATTGAGCGAATTTCAACCTGCTCTATTGGCGAATCTTCTATGATTTCAGCAATCTCTTCTGTTATTTCATCACCGGATGCGATGATAAGTTTGCCCGTGAAGGGATGAAAAATATCGTGTACGGTTGTACGTCCTAATATTTTTTCGTAAAGCGACTGTACTACTTCGTCAAGATTTTTATTTGCCGCAGCCAAAAGACCACGAAGGGTGCCACAGTCTAATTCGGTGATTATCACATCTTGCGAAACATCTACTAAACGGCGGGTAAGATATCCGGCGTCGGCTGTTTTAAGAGCTGTATCTGCCAAACCCTTACGAGCTCCGTGCGTTGAAATAAAATATTCCAATACCGACAGTCCTTCCTTAAAGTTTGCCAAAATAGGGTTTTCAATAATTTCCGGTCCACTCGAACTTGCTTTTTTAGGTTTTGCCATCAAACCACGCATTCCGGACAACTGACGTATTTGTTCTTTTGAGCCCCTCGCGCCCGAATCCAACATCATGTAAACGGCGTTAAAACCTTGATTGTCTGTAGTTAATTCATCTAATACAATCTTTGTGAGACGCGCGTTTGTGTGTGTCCAAATGTCTACAATTTGGTTGTAGCGCTCGTTGTTCGTGATGAACCCCATGTTGTAGTTGCTCATCACTTCTTCAACTTGAGTATAGCCCTCTTTGACGAGTTCAACCTTTTCTGCGGGGATAATTACGTCGGCAAGGTTGAAGGAAAGTCCACCTTTAAATGCCATTTGGTAACCTAAGTCCTTAATGCTGTCCAAGAATTGTGCAGTTGTGGATGTGTCGGTCATCTTCAATACTTTACCTATTATATCGCGCAACGATTTTTTGTTCAGTACTTCATTAATGAAACCTAATTCTTTTGGCACAACTTCGTTGAAAATTACGCGTCCGACGGTTGTTTCAATGATTTTTGTCACTAATTCGCCGGCTTCAAGCACTTGTGTTCTGATTTTTATAACAGAGTGTAGGTCAGCGCGTTTTTCATTGTATGCGATGTTGACTTCTTCAGACGAGTAGAAAATTAATCCTTCGCCCTTTACTTTGAGTTCCGGAGTGCTTCTACGCTCCTTTGTCATATAGTAAAGCCCAAGCACCATGTCTTGAGAGGGAACTGTAATTGGCGCGCCATTAGCGGGGTTTAGAATATTGTGCGAGGCAAGCATAAGCAACTGTGCTTCGAGTATTGCCGCATTTCCAAGCGGAACGTGCACAGCCATTTGGTCGCCGTCAAAGTCGGCGTTGAAAGCGGTACAAACTAATGGATGTAACTGTATTGCCTTGCCTTCGATGAGTTTAGGTTGAAACGCCTGTATGCCCATGCGATGCAACGTAGGGGCGCGGTTAAGCAACACGGGGTGCCCTTTGAGAGCGTTTTCGAGTATATCCCAAACTACCGGCGCTTTGTTGTCTACAATTTTTCTTGCCGATTTAACGGTTTTTACTATACCGCGCTCTATTAACTTTCTGATAACGAATGGCTTATATATTTCGGCAGCCATATCTTTCGGCAAACCACATTCGTGTAGCTGTAATTCGGGACCTACCACAATTACCGAGCGCGCCGAATAATCTACTCTTTTTCCGAGCAGATTTTGACGAAAACGTCCTTGTTTGCCTTTAAGGCTGTCACTCAACGATTTCAACGGTCTGTTTGCGTCAGTTTTTACGGCGTTTGCTTTTCGCGAATTATCGAACAGTGAATCCACAGCTTCTTGCAACATACGTTTTTCGTTGCGCAGTATCACTTCGGGCGCTTTTATTTCCATAAGTTTTTTTAGCCGGTTGTTTCTGATAATTACGCGACGGTACAAGTCGTTCAAGTCTGACGTTGCAAATCTGCCGCCGTCTAATGGCACTAACGGGCGCAGTTCAGGCGGAATAATAGGTATTACCTTTAAAATCATCCACTCGGGACGATTCGTGGCTTTTGATTCACGAAACGCTTCTACAACCTGCAACCGCTTTAATGCGTCTGTTTTACGTTGTTGAGATGTTTCAGTGCTTGCTTTGTGACGAAGTTCGTATGACAGTTCGTCTAAATTAATTCGGCTAAGGATAGTCCACAACGCTTCTGCGCCCATGTCGGCTATGAATTTATTGGGGTCGCTGTCTTCGAGCAGTTGATTATCCTTTGGCAGACTGTCCATTATGTCGAGATAGTCTTCTTCAGTAAGAAAATCCAATGTTTTTACTCCATCAGCAGCTTTTACGCCGGGTTGTATTACAATGTATCGTTCATAATATATAATGGCATCCAATTTTTTTGAGGGCAAGCCAAGCAAATAGCCTATTTTGTTGGGCAACGAACGGAAATACCATATATGAGCAACAGGAACAGTAAGTTGCATGTGTCCCATGCGTTCGCGTCTAACTTTCTTTTCGGTTACTTCTACGCCGCATCTATCACAAACTATTCCTTTGTATCTAATACGTTTGTATTTGCCGCAGTGACATTCATAGTCTTTGATAGGTCCAAAAATTCTTTCGCAAAACAAGCCGTCTCGTTCGGGCTTATATGTGCGATAATTGATGGTTTCGGGTTTTAAAACCTCGCCGCTTGAGCGTTCGAGTATTTCCTCAGGTGAAGCTAATCCTATGGTTATCTTCTTGAAGGTCGTTTTTGCTTTGTTATCTTTTCTGAATGACATTGGAGTATATTTTTTTTTATCTGTTACTTAATTGTGAATATCTAAATTATTATTTTGTCAAAGAACCAAGTATACCTCGAACTATTTGCTGTCCTTGACGACTTGCAAGCGTTCTGGTTATGACGTTAAGCAGTCCTCCACCGCTTCCCGACGTTCTGTTTTTTGAAGCAGAGGTCGTTTTTGGCGTCGTTGTTCTCGGTTGTTGCGGAGTTGTTTGCTTGCGCGACTGTTGCTGTTGCATCTGTTGCTGCGCCTGCTGTTGCTGCATCTGTTGATTTTTATCTTTCAGTATTTCGTATGCGCTCCATCGGTCTATTGCATCTTTGTATTTGGCATAAATAGGCGAGTTTTGTACAATTTCTGCACGTTCTTCGTTAGTTACCGGTCCTATCTGCGAATGTGGCGGCAGCATCTTCACGTATTCTACTATCGAGGGACGTCCCTGCGAATCAAGAAAAGAAGCTAAGACCTCGCCAACGCCAAGTTCGGTAATAATTTTTTCAACGTCAAGCGCAGGATTAGGTCTAAAAGTTTGCGCGGCTACTCTCACAGCCTTTTGGTCGCGGGGAGTATAAGCGCGAAGCGCATGTTGAATTCGGTTGCCTAACTGTCCCAATACATTGTCGGGAATATCCGAGGGGCTTTGCGAAACAAAGTAGACGCCAACGCCTTTTGAGCGAATTAATCTGACAATTTTTTCAATTTTTTCGATTAGAACTTTGGGAGCGCTGTTGAACAATAGATGAGCCTCGTCAAAGAAGAAAACCAATTTTGGTTTAGGCTGGTCGCCTACTTCGGGGAGATTTTCAAACAGTTCAGAAAGCATCCACAGCAACATGGTTGAATACAGCGTGGGCGAGTTCATCAACTTATCGGCGGCTAAAATATTTACAATACCTTTTCCGTCTTTAGTTCGCATAAGGTCTGATATTTCAAAATCAGGCTCGCCGAAAAATATGTCGCCTCCTTGCCCTTCAAGCATTAACAATCCTCTTTGAATCGCGCCAAGCGTAACCGAGGAAACCGAGCCATATTTGGCTGTGTATTCCTTAGAATTTTGACTTACGTACTCAATCATAGCGCGCAGGTCTTTCATGTCGATAAGCAGCATATTGTTGTCATCGGCAATGCGGAACACTAAATGGAGCGAAGCCATTTGAGTGTCGTTAAGATTGAGCAGACGCGAAAGTAGTAGAGGTCCCATCCTCGAAATTGTGGTGCGCAACGGATGCCCGTGATTTCCAAACACATCGTAGAAACATGTGGGGCTTTCGTGAAAACTGAAATCCGTTATTCCAAATTCTTCCGTTCGCGCAGCAATAATCTTATTCATTGCGCCCGGTTTGGCTATACCGGAAAGGTCGCCTTTTACGTCGGACATGAAAACCGGTATACCTTCGTTGCTAAAGGCTTCTGCTAAAACCTGAAGGGATACAGTTTTACCTGTTCCTGTGGCGCCGGCAATCAAGCCATGTCGATTTAACATTCGCACGTTCAGAAACAACGGCTCTGCGCCATGTGCTACATACAAAGATTTATCTGCCATGATTATTAAACTACTTATTGTATTGTTAAACTTTGAGTTACACTAAATTCACGCTTAATCCCAATCCTCTCATTTCGTGCAATAATACATTGAATGATTCCGGTATGCTTGGTGTCGGCATCGGGTCGCCTTTTACGATTGCTTCGTATGTTTTTGCGCGTCCGCCAACGTCATCTGACTTGACAGTTATTATCTCTTGCAACGTATTTGCTGCTCCGAACGCTTCGAGAGCCCAAACTTCCATTTCTCCAAAACGTTGTCCGCCAAACTGCGCCTTTCCTCCAAGCGGCTGTTGGGTAATTAACGAATATGGACCAATGGAGCGCGCGTGCATTTTGTCGTCTACCATGTGACCAAGTTTTAACATGTAAATAATTCCTACGGTTGCCGGCTGGTCGAATCGTTCGCCAGTGCCTCCGTCGTATAAATATGTGCGTCCATAACGTGGAACGCCAGCCTTGTCTGTCCATTGGTCGATGTCTTCTACTTCGGCTCCATCGAAAATTGGAGTTGCGAATTTTACACCAAGTTTTAGTCCAGCCCAGCCAAGTACTGTTTCGTAAATTTGTCCAAGATTCATGCGCGAAGGCACTCCTAACGGATTCAAAATGATGTCTACAGGAGTTCCATCTTCCAAGAACGGCATGTCTTCAACGGCAGCTATACGGGAAACAATACCTTTGTTGCCGTGTCTGCCCGCCATTTTGTCGCCTACTTTTACTTTGCGTTTTTTAGCAACGTAAACTTTGGCTAACTGCATTATTCCGGCAGGTAGTTCATCGCCAATTGTTATGTTGTATTTTTTACGTTTGTATACCGCTTCAATTTCTTTGTATTTCAGCATGTAATGGTACAACAATTCTTTTATTTGTTCGTTTCGGGCTTTGTCCGAAGTCCATTTACCCGGATTGATGTTAGTAAAGTCGACTAACATTAAATGTTCGGCAGTAAATTTTGTGCCTTTGGGCACTACTTCTACATTATAGTAGTCTTTTACGCCTTGCGATACTTTTCCGTTGAGCAGCGTCATAAGCTTGTCCACTAAACGGGACTTAAGGCTAATGTCTTGCTTGGAAAAATCGTCATCAATTTTTTGGATAAGGGTTTTTTCGTTTGCCTTAGCTTTTTTATCTTTTATACTTCGCGAAAAAAGTCTTTTGTCGATAACAACTCCGTATAGCGACGGGGGCGCCTTCAATGAGGCATCTTTAACATCGCCGGCTTTGTCGCCAAAGATAGCACGAAGTAATTTTTCTTCGGGCGACGGGTCTGACTCGCCTTTAGGAGTGATTTTGCCGATTAGTATATCGCCCGGTTCAACGTGAGCGCCAATTCTTATCAAGCCGTTAAGGTCAAGATTTTTGGTCATATCTTCACTAACGTTTGGTATATCGTTGGTCAATTCTTCCAATCCACGCTTGGTGTCGCGAACTTCCAACATATATTCGTCAATGTGCAATGAGGTGAAAATATCATCGTGAACAACTCTTTCGCTAAGTACTATTGCGTCTTCGAAATTGTAGCCTTTCCAAGGCATGAACGCTACTTTAAGGTTTTTACCCAAGGCTAATTCGCCATTTTCGGTTGAATAACCTTCTGTGAGTATTTGTCCTTTTTTGACTTTATCGCCTTTTCTAACAATTGGACGCATGTTCACAGTAGTGTTTTGGTTGGTTTTTGTAAATTTCGGCAGTTCGTAAGTTTTTACGGCTTCTTCAAATGACACAAATCTTTCTTTTTCATTAAAATCGTATCGAATAACGATTTTGCAAGCGTCTACTGCTTCAACAACCCCATTTTTTTCGGCTACTATTAGCAGTCGCGAATCTCTTGCTACCTGATGTTCAATTCCGGTGCCAACTATTGGCGCTTGTGTTTTGAGCAACGGCACGGCTTGACGCATCATGTTGGAGCCCATCAAGGCTCTGTTTGCATCGTCGTGTTCCAAGAATGGTATTAGCGAAGCGGCAATGGAAGCTATCTGATTTGGAGCAACGTCCATAAGGTTTATGCTTTCAACTTCAGGTACGGGAAAGTCGCCGTCAAGACGCGATTTTACGCGTTGTTCGGTAAATTTTCCTTTTTTATCTATTTTTGCGTTCGCTTGCGCAATTGTTTTACCTTCTTCTTCTTCGGCGCTCAAATAAACGATGTCGCTGTTACTAAGAGAGACGGTACACTTATCGACTTTTCTGTAAGGGGTTTCGATAAATCCAAGATTGTTAATCTTTGCAAAAACGCATAACGAAGAAATAAGACCAATGTTTGGTCCTTCGGGAGTTTCTACCGGACACAGGCGACCGTAGTGCGTGAAGTGCACGTCGCGCACTTCGAAGCCGGCTCTTTCGCGCGTCAAACCGCCGGGGCCTAATGCAGACATACGGCGCTTGTGCGTCATTTCGGCTAACGGGTTAGTCTGGTCCATAAACTGCGACAACTGGTTTGTTCCGAAGAACGAGTTGATAACTGATGACAGCGTTTTTGAATTTATTAAATCCATAGGCGTAAACACTTCGTTATCACGCACGTTCATACGTTCGCGAATTGTGCGCGCCATACGCGCTAAACCGACACCGAACTGTCCTGCCAATTGTTCGCCAACTGTACGAACGCGACGGTTGCTCAAGTGGTCGATGTCATCAACATCTGCTTTTGAGTTGATTAACTGAATCAAATATTTGATAATCTCAATAATATCCTCGCGCGTCAATACTTTTATTTCGGCGGGAGTAGAAAGATTGAGTTTTTTATTTATTCGGAAACGTCCTACATCGCCCAAGTCGTAACGTTTGTCAGAAAAAAAGAGTTTTTCTATAACGTCTCTCGCCGTGGCTTCATCGGGAGGCTCTGAACTGCGCAACTGACGGTAAATGTGCAATACTGCTTCTTTTTCGGAGTTACACGGGTCTTTTTGCAACGTGTTGTAGATAATTGCAAAATCGGTGATATTTTGTTCTTCCTTGTGTAGTAGAACAGTTTCGCTTCCGGAGCCTACAATCATGTCTATATGCTCTTTTTCGATAACTGTTTCGCGGTCGATAATCACCTCGTTTCGCTCTATTGAAACAACTTCGCCGGTGTCTTCGTCAACGAAATCTTCTATCCACGTTTTTAGTACGCGGGCAGCAAGTTTACGCCCTATTGCTTTTCCTAATGAAGCTCGTGTTACTTTGAGTTCATCGGCAAGGTCAAAAATAGCGAGTATATCTTTGTCATTTTCGAAGCCTATTGCACGAAGCAACGTTGTTACGGGTAGTTTTTTCTTACGGTCTATGTACGCGTACATGACATTGTTGATGTCGGTGGTGAATTCAATCCACGACCCTTTGAAGGGTATTACACGCGCCGAGTAGAGTTTGGTGCCGTTTGCGTGAACGCTTTGTCCGAAGAAAACTCCGGGCGACCTGTGCAATTGAGACACTACTACGCGTTCTGCCCCGTTAATAACGAACGAGCCCCTGGGCGTCATGTACGGCACGGTACCAAGATAAACGTCTTGAATAACGGTATCGAAGTCCTCGTGATCAGGGTCGGTGCAAAACAACCTCAACTTTGCTTTCAAAGGAACGCTATACGTTAAACCACGCTCTATACACTCATTGATTGTGTAACGAGGAGGGTCGATGTAGTAGTCTACAAATTCGAGCACAAAGTTGTTTCGCGTATCGGAAATTGGAAAATTTTCCTGAAAGACCTTGTATAATCCTTCATTTTTCCGATTTTCTGGCGTTGTATCCATTTGAAAAAAGTCATAGAACGCCTGCAATTGAATCTCCAGAAAATCCGGATAACCAAACGGATGCTGTACGGAAGAAAAGTTAATTCTTTCGGTTTTAGGAACTGACATTTGTTTAAACAAAAAAATTTGAGGGCGCAAAGATACAGCTTTTTTTTATAAAACAAAAAAAAAGTTTTTTTTTTTTACACGGCAGCGTCTAAACTTCTATTTGTTTTTCTTATTCTTCTTGCTGCTGTTTGCACACATTCTCTGCGAAATACAATAACAGAAGCGCCTTTATACTGCATTGCTTCGCGAAGTATTTCCACATTTTCGTCGTGATATTTTTTTAATGGCGTAACCACTTTTAGTCTATTTTCTTTTAAACCAAGACCGATAACTATTTTTTCAATTATTCCAAGCGCAGATGATGCTTGTCCGCCTGTCATTCCCGTAGTCAAATTGTCTGCTATAACAACAACCACCGGCGCATCTTCTATAATTATATCTAAAAGTCCTGTCATTCCTGAGTGGGTAAAGGTAGAATCGCCAATTACTGCAATTGAAGGGAAGAGTCCTGCATCGGCAGCGCCTTTTGCCATAGTTATTGCAGCGCCCATGTCTAAGCAAGTATTTATTGACAAATACGGTGGTAACGCGCCAAGCGTGTAGCAGCCGATATCTGAAAAGACGCGACCGGGAGCGTATCCCTCAAGCGCTGCATTAAGTGCGTGGAACATGTCTATGTGTCCGCAACCTTTGCATAGAATTGGCGGACGGGCAACAACAACATCGGGAATGGGCATTGAATTAGCTTGTTCTAATCCTAAAGCCGCAGCTACAATGTTTGGATTAAGTTCGCCATCGCGGGGGATAGCTCCGTTCAAACGTCCCGATATTTCAAATATTGGATTCGAAATCAATCCTTTTAATTGCTCCTCCAAGAACGGATAGCCTTCTTCGAGAACTAATATTTTTTTACATTTACTTGTCAGTTTTTCAACAAGACTTACAGGCGTGGGATATTGGGCTATTTTCAATACCGGATACGGACATTTTTGGTCTTTATAATTTTCCATCAAATAATTATAAGCTATGCCACATGCAACCACGCCAAGCGAAGTATCTTGTCCATCATTAAAACTGTTAAAGTTAGAGGTCAACGCGTCTTTTTCGATTGCTTCCTGCAAGTTTAGCAAATTTTTGTAACGTTGTCGGGCAATTGCCGGCAATAGTATGTATTGACGCGGGTCTTTTGGCATACTCAGTTCGTTCTGCTTTCTTTTTTCACGTAGCGAAACAGCGGCGCGCGAGTGAGCCATTCGCGTTGTAATACGTACTAACACCGGTACGCCAAGCTTTTCAGACAGGTCGAATCCGTAGAAAATCATTTCGTATGATTCCTGCTGATTTGCGGGCTCAAGAGTTGGCAACAAGGCAAATTTTCCGTAGAAACGTGTGTCTTGTTCGTTTTGCGATGAGTGCATCGACGGATCGTCGGCTACAAGTACGACCAAACCGCCATTTGTGCCGGTTATTGCCGCATTTATGAAAGCGTCTGCTGCAACATTCAATCCAACGTGTTTCATGCACGCAATTGCTCGTTTACCGCAATATGCCATACCTATAGCCGATTCTAACGCCGTTTTTTCGTTAGCCGACCACATAGCGTGAATGCCTTTTTCGCGCGCCTCGTTTGAGGCTTGAACATACTCCATAATTTCAGTAGATGGAGTACCCGGATAGGCATAAATACCCGATATCCCTGCGTCAATTGCCGCTTGGGCGATTATTTCATCACCCAGTAATAATACTTTTTGCATATACTATGATTTTTTATGCCGCAAAGGTAATAAATATTTCTGAAAAAAACAAAAAAATATAAAAAAACTTTTTCACATGTACATCTATGCCGTTTGTCACAACTATTGCACTATTCGTCAAAAACAACGGCTTTTTCAAGTTATTTTACCTCGTTTTAGAAACAATTGACAAAAAATTTCGTATACATATAATATAAGAGATAAAATAAACTAATTACTACAATTTGTCTTAAATGAGGACGTGAAATGAAGCGGATAATCCCTGTCAGATGTTGTTTTCTGACAGGGATTATGTTTTTCTACCTTTTTTTATCATGGAAATAAAAAAAATATTTATAATTTTGCGGGTTCTAATTTTAGTAAAAAAATGAATAAAATAGCCGTATCAATTCTCAACTGTGACTTTGGAAATCTGAATCACGAAATAGAGATGATTAACAGCAGTGAGGCTGCATGGTTTCATTTGGATATAATGGACGGGGTTTTTGTACCTAATATTTCTTTTGGCTTTCCGTTGATTCGGGCAGTAAAAAACAAGGCTACAAAGCCATTAGACGTGCATCTGATGATTGCTGAGCCAGACCGTTATATAAACGATTTCAAATTAGCGGGCGCCGACTGGCTTAACGTTCACTACGAAGCGTGCACTCACCTGCATCGCACCGTGCAGCAGATAAAACAGGAAGGCATGAAAGCGGGCGTTACACTGAATCCACACACTCCGGTGAGCGCGCTTGAAGACATAGTGACCGACCTTGACTTAGTTTTGTTAATGTCCGTAAACCCCGGCTTTGGCGGACAAGCTTTTATCGAAAACGTCTACGCAAAAATATCACGCTTGCGCGAAATGATAGAAAAAAAAGCTTCAAAAGCGTTAATTCAGATAGACGGCGGAATTGTTACGGAAAATATTGCAAAGTTAGCTGAGGCAGGAGTAGACGTTTTTGTTGTGGGAAGTTATATTTTCCGTGCTGACGACCCGATACGAACAATTAATGAATTAAGTTTAAAATGAAAATTTACACAAAAAAAGGAGATGCCGGCGAAACTTCGCTGATTGGCGGAAAGCGGGTAAAAAAAAATCATCCGCGAGTTGAAGCCTACGGTACGGTTGACGAACTAATGGCGCATACGGCAATGTTGATGGACATGCTAACAGATGAGAATGACAAAAAATTTCTGATGTGGACGCTCGAAAAACTAATGACAACTTCCTCTGTATTAGCAGTAGAGGGCGAAATCGTAAGAAAAATTCCGCAAATTACAAAAAATGATATCACAAATATAGAAAATCGAATAGATGAAATGAACGAAAACCTTAAACCTGTTGACGGCTTCATACTTCCGGGCGGAAATGTTGCCGCTTCTCAATGTCATATTGCCCGAACGGTTTGCAGAAGAACGGAAAGAAGAATAATTGACATTGTAGAAACAGGAAACAATGTGCCGGTAGAAATATTAGGACTTGTTAATCGACTATCGGATTATTTTTTCGTTTTATCTCGAAAAATTATTTTTTTTATGCAAAAAAATTGTTGATTACAAAAAAAAAGTGTAATTTCGCACTCGGAAATAATTTTTTAAATGTTTAATAATTAAGTTATTAGAAAAATGTACTGGACTTTAGAGTTAGCATCAAAACTTGAGGATGCGCCTTGGCCCGCAACGAAGGACGAGCTTATTGACTTTGCCCAAAGGTCGGGAGCGCCGTTGGAGGTAATAGAAAATTTGCAGGAAATAGAGGATGAAGGCGAAATATACGAAAGTATAGAAGATATTTGGCCCGACTATCCAAGTAAAGATGACTTCTTCTTTAACGAAGACGAATATTGACGCGCCGTGAGTTTTTTTCTAAAAATATTGGAAATATTTTATAAGGCGAAAAGTTTCATAACCGAAGAAATTTGGAATATACGTTTAGACGATTTTCCAAAACACACGGCTACATTACTGAAACAGCTTAGGATAGCGCTCTATTCGTTCCGTCGTTTTAACGAAGATAAAATCCAACTACGCGCCTCGAGCCTAACCTATTATTCGCTGTTGGCGTTGGTGCCTATACTCGCAATGGGATTCGGGATAGCAAAAGGCTTTGGATTTGATAAGGACTTGGAGCAAAGGCTAATAGAAAACTTTGTAGGGCAGGAAGAGGTGTTAAAATGGATTTTATCATTCGTGCAAAATTTGCTCGACAATACTAAAGGAGGACTGATAGCGGGTGTGGGGCTTGCAATTCTGATGTGGTCGGTGATGAAAATGATGGGAAACATCGAAAACTCATTCAACGACATTTGGCAAGTAAAAAAAGGACGCTCTTATGTGCGAAAATTTACGAACTATCTGTCAATGATGTTGATAGCTCCGGTATTCATATTCCTTGCAAGCAGCGGAAGCGTTTTTGTAGCCACACAATTAGACAACATCACCTCAGGTATACATATAATTAATGTAGGACCATTTGTGGTGTTTTTAATGAGGCTTTTTCCATTTTTGATGACTTGGATTTTGTTCACTATACTGTACATAGCGCTGCCAAACACGCGGGTAGAATTTTTGTCGGCGCTGATGGCGGGCGTCATTGCCGGAACAATTTTTTTATTCGTGCAATGGTTTTACATCTACGCTCAAATGGGAATGTCGCGGTATAACGTAATATACGGTAGTTTTGCGGCGTTGCCACTGCTTCTGTTTTGGCTGCGTGCAAGCTGGTTGATAGTGCTATTAGGAGCAGAGTTGTCGTTTGCCAGACAAAACATCGACCAGTACGAATTAAACAATGAAACATCGAAAATCAGTCAATACGAAAACAGAGCATACAACATGGTATTGCTGGAAACAATCATCAAGCGATTTATTGACGACCTTGCGCCGCTAACAGCCAAAGAAATAGCCGCACAAATGAAAATGCCGCAAAGCTTGGTACAAACATCGCTTGCCGAGCTAATGTCAGCCGGACTTGTTTTTGAAGTTGCAACAGCCAATAAAGACACCAACAAGGAATATTCATACTCGCCTTCCAAAACTCCCGATAGATACACTATTAAATACGTTGTCGAACGGTTAGACAAAAACGGAAGTAACAATATACTGAAAAATCCTCCCGACGTATTGAATCAAGCGTTCACAGTACAGGAAAATATTCTTGAGACGATAAAAAATGCGCCTGAAAATATTTTAATTCAGAATTTATCTGACTATAAATGTAAAAATCAAACAAATTTTAATCATGTTTAAACATTCACTTGCAGTTTATTTGCTAATAATAATGACAATTACCGCCATAACGGCTCAACCCAGAAATCAACGCGACGCCGCAGGATTGAGACAGGGGCTATGGGAAGCTGTAGACAATCGCGGTATGCCCGTATTTAGAGGTTATTTCAAAGACGACAAGCCCGTTGGCGAAATGATGCGATTTTTTCCTAACGGAGAAATAAGAGCGATAATGTATTACGTTGAAAACAGCGAACTCGTTCGCGCACGGTTTTTTTGGCAAGCTGATAAAGTTGCAGCACAAGGTAATTACATAAGTACAAAACGCGACAGTATCTGGAATTTCTACAGAGACAACGGCACATTGTCAACGCGCGAAGAATTTTCTGAAGGAAAACGAAACGGAATAGAACAAAAATTTTATCAAAACGGTATAAATGTAGCCGAAGAGATAAATTGGATAGACGACACTAAAGAGGGCGTGTGGAAACAGTTTTACAATAACGGGCTGCCTAAACTTCTGGCGAACTACTCGAACGGAGTTCTCGTAGGCGCGTTTGCATCTTGGTACCCTAACGGACATAAAGAATTAGAAGGTTATTACGACAACGGACTTGCACAAGGCGATTGGAAACGATACGATGAAAACGGAGATTTTTTAGCTACTATCAAGTACGAGGACGGGGTAATTCTAAATATTGAAGAACTCGAAAAAGCAGGCATAATCTTAAACCTTCATGAACCTCGGGAATTTATACCGGAACGTACAATTGAAGACCTGTTCAGATGAAAATTATTCCCAAAAAATCACTCGGTCAGCATTTTCTTAACGACAAGGCTATAGCGGCAAAAATAGTCGCCTCGTTAAAAGCCGATGGAGTAAGTCGTGTTATTGAGGTGGGACCCGGGATGGGTGCGTTAACCCCATTTTTGCTGCAAGAACAACGATTTGATACCATGTTCGTGGAAATAGACACGGCGGCAGCCGAATACCTGAAACAAAAATTCCCCGAAATAACCGACAAGCTTATAATTGGCGACTTCCTGCGAATGCCGTTGGAAAAATATTTTGGCGACGAGCCATTTGCCGTAATCGGAAATTTTCCATACAACATTTCTACGCAAATTTTTTTTCGTTTGCTCGACTATCGTTCGCAAGTCAAAGAAGCAGTAGGTATGCTGCAAAAGGAAGTTGCCGAACGCATTGCAGCTCCCCCCGGCTCTAAAACATACGGAATAACAAGCGTATTGCTGCAATCATTTTTTGATATAGAATATTTGTTTACGGTAAACGAAAACGTTTTTACGCCGCCGCCAAAAGTCAAATCGGGAGTTATAAGGCTATTGCGCAACAAGGTTGATGCGCTGCCATGCAACGAAAAATTATTTTTTCGGATAGTAAAAACTGCTTTTAACCAGCGACGTAAAATGCTCGGAAATTCACTAAAAAGTATAATGCCCGCTAAACTAACATTGCCAATTTTTTCAAAACGTCCCGAACAACTGAGTATAGAAGAATTTATTGAACTAACGCGAGTTATTGAAAATATAAATAAAAACGAAGTATGAAAAATATTGAAAAACATAAATATGTACGCATAGGAACAGTACAGTCGAAATCATTCTGCAGTACAGAAGAAAACATTGCAGAAACAGAAAAACAGATAAAAAAGGCTGCACAACAGGGAGCGCAGATAATTTGCCTTCAGGAGTTGTTCAGTTCCCGTTATTTTTGTTATACTCAGGCACACAGTCATTTTCAATTAGCAGAATCGATTCCGGAAGGCAATACGACAGCGCGTTTACAAAAGTTGTCGGCAACGTTGAACGTTGTTATAATCGCTTCGCTGTTTGAAGAACGAGCGCCGGGTATTTACCATAACGCAACAGTAGTAATTGACGCTGATGGCGCATATTTAGGAAAATATCGCAAAAATCACATCCCCGACGACCCCGGTTTTAACGAAAAATTTTACTTCGCTCCCGGAGATACCGGTTATCAGGTCTTCAATACAAAATTCGCTAAAATAGGAGTACTCATATGTTGGGACCAATGGTTTCCCGAAGCAGCGCGAATAACAGCATTGATGGGGGCTGAAATAATTTTTTTTCCTACTGCAATTGGGTGGGACGTAACCGAAAAAATAGACGCAGTAAACCAAGAACAATATGAAGCGTGGAAAATCATACAACGCAGCCACGCAATAGCAAACGGAGTACATGTTGTTGTTGTGAACAGAACAGGAACAGAAGAAGGAACACGTTTCTGGGGTGGCTCGTTTGTTGCAAATCCCTTTGGAACAATGCTTTATGAAGCTCAGCATGACGTATCCGAAACAAAAACAATAGAAATAGACCTTGAACAAAACAGAAAATATCGCGAAGTATGGCACTTTTTGCGCGATAGACGAATAGATACTTATAGTCCGATTACAAAAAAATATTTAGATTTTTGCACACAAACAAAACAGAATTAAAAAAATAAAAAATATTTTTCGTATATTTGCGTTTTTATTTATATGAATTTTTTGTTAAGAAATATCGCATTTTTACTTTTGGCATTGCCGCCTGTCGCAATTGCACAAACAAATTCGAGCATTAACCCCAACGGATACAATGTTCTGTACTACCCTAATGGCATAGTCTCAAGCGAAGGAATGTACCGCAACGGAAGACCAGACGGCTTTTGGAGAGGATATCATGAAACAGGCGTATTGAAGTCTGAAGGAAATCGCCTTAACTTTATGTTAGACAGTACATGGGTCTTTTATACCCACACGGGAGATACTTCCGAAATCATCAACTACCGTCTTGGAGTAAGAAGCGGATTTCACTATCAGTTCGAAACAATTATAGAGCGTAACAACGTAAGCAAACACTATCTGGCATCAAAAAAACTGTATCTTGACGACAGGCTTGAGGGCAAGGCATATTATTACTATCCGAACGGACAAGTTAGACAAATCGTTAATTACAGAAATGGCTTACGACAAGACGAAAGCATAGAATTTGACGAAAATGGCACAGTGATTACAATCTTTGACTTTCGCAACGATTACATGATTTCGCGACAATTTGTAAATCGCACAAACGCTCAAGGACAAAAGCATGGAACTTGGAAAGAGTTTCATCCTAACGGAATAGTAAAAATTGAAGAACACTACAGAAATGGCGTACTTGAGGGAACAACAAGATTTCGTTCGGAAAGCGGAATGTTGATTAACGAAATTGTGTACAGAAACGGAGAAATTATTGACCAGGGCATACAACTACACCCCGAAATAACCACAATAACTTCTTTTTGGGAAGACGGAACAACTATAAGACGTAGAGGCGTTTATCGCGATTCTATACCGGTAGGTTTTCATTTCTTTTTTAACAGAGAAGGTAAACCCGAAAGGTCAATACGCTACAGCGAATTTGGTACCGGAATTATGATAGGAGAAGGTCCCGTTGATAGTGATGAAAATCGTACAGGCGACTGGAAACTTTATTTCGAATCAGGAGAACTACGTGCAACAGGAAAATACGCAAACGAAAGACAGCATGGCGAATGGACTTATTATTCAAAAGAGGGAAAAAAGTTTCAAGTCGGCATCATCAATAATGGCGTGCCCGAAGGACTATGGACTTGGTATTTCCCATCGGGAGAAATTTTTCGACAGGAACAATTAGAAAGAAATAGACGTCATGGCTTGTCCATTCAATATTCCGACAGCGCTACAATAGTTTCTAAGGGCGAATATATTGAAGGTGAACGCAATGGCTTTTGGATTGAACACATTGGCCATATCCGTGAAGAAGGCGAATATGTAGCAGGATTTAAGGAAGGAGTATGGAGTTCATATCATAAAGACGGACAGCTATATCACACCGGACGCTACGTGGAAGGACACCCTGACGGAAAACATCTCATATATTTTCCCGATGGTACACTCAAAGAAGAACAACATTACGTCATGGGACGACGTTTCAGAAATTGGAGACTGTTTAACGAAAATGGAAGTTTATTTCTGACAATTACATACATCGACGACCGAGAAACGCGAATTAACGGAATAAGAATTGATAGATAGATAGATTTTTATATCATAAACAATAGCAGCTTGATTATATGAAAATAAGAGTAGCCGTAGCAGGATACGGAAATATTGGCAAATATGCAGTTGAGGCAATACTTGAAGCTCCCGACATGGAACTTGCCGGCGTGGTGCGCCGCAAAACATCAATAAGTAACACGCCACTCGAATTAACGCAAACGACCATAACCGACCACGTTCAAAAACTTGGAAAAGTAGACGTGGCTCTGCTATGCGTCCCTACCCGCAGTATTCCGAAAATAGCTGAAGAATACCTCTCACTTGGAATAAACACAGTAGACAGTTACGACATCCATGGCGAAGCGCTATGGAACTTGCGTCGGCAATTGGCAGATGCAGGTAAAAAACACAACGCAGTATCAATAATGTCTGCCGGATGGGACCCCGGAAGCGATTCAGTGCTACGCGTTATGATGGAGGCTATGGCTCCAAAGGGTATAACATACACCAACTTTGGCCCCGGCATGAGTATGGGACACACAACGGTAGTGAAATCCAAGCCGGGAGTTCGCAACGCCCTATCAATGACCATACCGGCAGGTTTTGGCCTACACAACAGAATGGTCTACATTGAATTAGAATCCGGCGCCGATTTTGCGAAAGTAGAAAAATCAATCAAAACAGACGCATACTTCATAAAGGACAATACCACTGTAACTCAGGTAGAAAATATCAACGACCTGATAGACATGGGACACGGAGTATTGATGGAACGTAAGGGCGTGTCGGGGATTACTCAAAATCAGTTGTTCGAGTTTAAAATGAAAATCAATAATCCCGCCCTCACCGCTCAAATAATGATTTCGTGCGCCCGCGCCTCAATGCGACAGCAACCGGGAGCTTACACCATGCCCGAAATACCTGTAATTGACTTACTGCCCGGAACGAGAGAAGATTTAATAAAAAAATTGGTATAATAATTTTTTGTGTATTTTTGCAAAAAAAACAAATGTAAATATGAATTCAAGAAGATTATTTTTTAAAACCGCCGTAACAACGGGTGTAGCGTTGAGCATACCGAACATCGTTGCTCAGGCAATGTCGATGGATATTGCACAAAAAATATCCTTGAAAAAAGACGATGTTATTCTATTTCAAGGAGATTCAATTACTGATGCCGGACGCGATAGAAACGTCTCAGCGCCAAACACATCGCCCATGATGGGCAGTGGATACGTTATTCAAGCTGCGGGCGAACTCCTCTTCAAACACGCCGAAAAAGACCTGAAAATATACAACAAAGGAATTGGAGGTAATAAGGTATATCAACTTGCAGAACGTTGGGAAGCCGATTGCATTGAGCTTAAACCCAGCGTATTAAGCGTTCTTATAGGAGTAAACGATTATTGGCACACAAGAACGGGCGGCTATCAAGGCACGGTGCAAACCTACGAAAACGATTATCGTGCTTTGCTTAACCGTACTATTGCACTATTTCCAAATCTGAAACTTATCATAGGCGAGCCTTTTGCCGTTGCCGGTATCAGAGCGGTAGACGATTCATGGTACCCCCATTTTAACGCTTACCGCGAAGCCTCAAAAAAAATTGCAGCAGACTTTAATGCGATTTTCATCCCATACCAAACTGTTTTTGACGAGGCGCAAAAACACGCTCCGGGAGTATACTGGACTCACGACGGCGTACACGCAACGCTTGCCGGAGCGCACCTGATGGCTAACGCATGGATGCAAGCCATTAACAACTTATAATGTATAATTTGACGTTTGAAAAATTTATAAAAAATAAAAAAAATGGCAATAATCAAAGCCTTTAAAGGCATAAGACCACAAAAAGACAAGGCAGCAAAAATAGCATCGAGACCATACGATGTTCTAAATCGTTCGGAAGCGGTAGTTGAAGCGCATGGAAACCCGTTGTCGTTTCTGCGCGTTGTAAAACCCGAAATTGACCTTCCAAATACCGTTAATGAGTACGATATTGAGGTATACCGCAAAGGTAGCGCCAATTTTCAAAAAATGTTAGACGATGGAATACTTTTCGTTGATGAAAACGAAAAGCTGTATATCTACGCGCAAACAATGAACGGGCGAAAACAGTACGGAATTGTAGCTTGCGCGTCAATCGACGACTACTTTAACAACGTCGTTCGCAAACATGAATTGACGCGTCCCGACAAGGAAGAAGACCGCAAAAACCATATCCGCATCAGCAATGTAAACTACGAGCCGGTTTTTTTTACTTATCCGGCTGTAGCCGAAATAGACGAAATTGTGGAAAAAATTGTAGCTACTCCGGCAGAATACGATTTTACTGCCGATGATGATATAGGTCATCAATTCTGGGTAATAAATGATACAACTGTAATAACGCGCATCATAGATATTTTCGCCTCTATACCAAACACATACATAGCCGACGGGCATCATCGTACAGCTGCCGCCGCACTCGTTGGCGACGAACGACGAAAAGAAAACCCAAATCACACCGGCTGCGAAGAGTACAATTATTTTCTTGCAGTGCATTTCCCTGACAACCAATTGAAAATTTTCGATTACAACCGCGTAGTCAAAGACCTCAACGGGCGTAATAAAGAAGAATTTTTGACCGAACTTAAAGAAGGTTTCTCAGTACAATGTGTAGGAACACAGGAATATATACCCTCAGAACTACACGAGTTTAGCATGTATCTCGATGGAAAATGGTATGCGCTAAAAGCTCGCGAAGGAACATACAACGATGACGACCCTATTGGTTGCCTTGATGTTACAATACTTTCGGAACTTGTATTAACCCCGATTTTTAACATTACCGACCTGCGTAAATCCAAACGCATAGATTTTGTGGGCGGTATTCGCGGCTTAAAAGAACTTAAACGTCGTGTGGACTCGGGTGAAATGGCAGTCGCTTTTGCATTATACCCCGTAAGTATGAAGCAATTAATAGATATTGCAGATACCGGAAACATTATGCCGCCAAAAACAACTTGGTTTGAGCCAAAATTGAGAAGCGGATTAATTACAAGAAAAATAATCTGATGATGATATTATTTTTTTTAAAGTTTTTTGTTGATTACGAAACATTTTTATTTTTTTTTCGTATATATAATATAATGTAGTATGTTTAATAAAATTTTTAAAATGCGAAAATCGTTATTGCTGATAGGCATTGCATGTATAGTTACCCTGCATTCGTGTAGCACTTGCGCTCGCCGTCAGACAGTTGAGGATGTAGACATATATGTAGGCAGTTGGTTTATGGATTCTGCCCATATCGAATTAGCCAGAACGGTGCTGTATGCGCTGCCAACGCCCGTTGAGTTGTCGTTGTTGATAAGAAATTCAGGAATTCCATGGAATCCCGCGTTGCTCAACGACCCGACAAACGCATCTAAATACCTGACCGGTCAGAAGATGGCGCTTAATTTTGGAGTATATGTCACCAATCTTACCTATGCCGGTTTGTTTGAACAAGCGCAAACAATGTTGCGATACAAGGCTGCTATTAGCTATCTGATAGACAGGATGGGACTTCAATCTGCTCTGAACACGAATACCTTACAGTTGTTAGAACAAAATATCAACGACAGGAATATGGTTTTGCGGATAATTTCGGAGATATATGCCTCATGCTCGGCGTTTCTTGACGAAAACGAACGGTATTCAATGGGGCTGGCAATCCTTGTTGGCGGATGGGTAGAAAGTATGCACCTTGCAACAAGCACATTAGATGAAAATTTGTTCGTAAATCAGGAACGAATGAGACAATTAGTCATAGACCAAATGATGTCATTCGATATAATGTGGCAAGCAATGAGCGATTTGAAAGAAATACCCGGAGTAGACGAATTGTTAAAGGGTTTTACCCCGTTAGCGCAGATATTTGACAGAATAGGCATACATCAGGAACCGAACGTAACATCTATTTTCGAAGCAACCGACGTCACAGAAATTGCATCAATTAACGTCGTAGACGTTTCTCCTGAAGAGTTCGAAAATATTAAGATACAGATACAAATTTTGCGTGATAACCTAATAAATATTTAATCAAATATGCAACAAAAAATCTATATATCAGCGCTATACATCTTGTTTTTGATGTTTTTTTCATCATATAATACACAAGCACAATGCAAAACGTTTGTAAGAAGCTGCGTTCCGCAACTGCATCCATACATACATGATGGAAGCTATCAGGCAGTAATAATGGGCGAAGGAGAAGAAGCAGAAGTTATCAGAACAGTTTTTGCCGGACAGCAGTACCGTCTGTTCATCTGCGTGGATAACGCACTGCCAAACGTTGAATTTATAGTGTCAGACAATCGTCGAAATATCTTGTTCGACAATAGAAAAAATGACAACGTAAACATATGGAACTTCAAACCAGCTACCACTCAATTGATTAAAATAACAATACGCATTCCTAAAAAAGGCGGCAACGCTGAACAAACTTTCGGATGCGTAAGCGTACTGTTCGGAATATTAGACCAATAAATAAAATTATATATCACAGATGGGATTAATTGTCATAGAAGGTTTGGATGGAGCCGGTAAATCAACGCAAATTAGCCGGCTGAGCGACTATTTGACGACAAATGAATGCAAATGTCGACGGTTGCACTTTCCGCGTACCGATACTCCCGTATATGGCGAGCTTATATCCCGATTTCTACGCGGCGAATTAGGCGATATACAACAAGTTAACCCCTATTTGGCTGCCTTGATATACGCAGGAGATAGATTAGATTTTAAATCAACGCTCGAAAACTGGTTAGAACAAGGCGACATAGTCTTACTCGACCGATACGTATACTCAAACATAGCTTACCAATGCGCAAAAATTGAAGACATTGACGAAAAACGTAAACTTAGGGATTGGATATTATTCCTTGAATTTGAATACAACTGCATTCCAAAACCTGATTTGAATATTTTCTTGGACGTGCCACACAATTTTACTTGCAAACAATTGACTTCTATAGAAAGAAAAGGCGATGAACGTGAATATCTGCAAGGAAAAAAAGATATACACGAAACCGACATTAATTTTCAAAAATCCGTACGTCAAACCTATCTATCGATGTCAGAAACAGACAACTTCGTAAAAATAGATTGTAGCGATGGACAAAATATCTTGTCCGTTGATAAAATATTTACCGAAATATTAAATTTGCTTAACAAAAAAAATATTTTTAAAAAATGAAAATGAAATCCTTGTTAATTTTACTTTTTCTATCACCGTTGACATTTAAAGCTCAAGCTCAACTTGATTTAGAAACATTTAACCGGACACGTATAGCTAACGCCCGGGTTAAAACCCAAACAGAGTTTACCCATGATTACGTTGCAGGTCGCCCCGCTGCAAGGGGCTACAGGTCAATGGTAACAGAATATGACAATAGGGGAAACATAACCAGAATTACAAATTTTAATGAAGCCGGCAGAGCTATATCAGCAGTTACGTATCAATATGATAACCGAGGCAACAGAGTAAACTTTGAGCGTTTCAGTATAACGCACGATAACAATAACCGCGAAATGCGTGAACTGCGACAAAGCCAACGAACAGTATTCGATGCGAGAGGCAACAGAACCAGAGAACATGGTTTTGACGGTACAGCACAGTTTAACAATGTTTTTACCTACGATGCGAACGGAAGGCTGACCGACATTACCTACACAACAAACGGCGTTGTTACCGAACGAAGAACATTCACTCATGCCAACAATCGTACCGATGTGCAGGTTTTTGACCCCAGAGGCTCTGTGATTTTCAGGCAAGTAAATACTTATGATTCAAACGGTTTATTGCTGTCAGAAGTGCGAACAGACTCGCAGGGCGGGGTAATACACAACATTACCATGCAATACAATAACGCCGGCAACATGACAGAAGAGGTTAAAAGACGCGCAAACAACGTATTAGAGTACCAAAGAACGCTTACTTACGACAGGAATAACCGTCTTACAAAGATAGAGACCGCTAACGCCGGAGGTGCGAAGTTTGTAGCTAATGAATACCAATTCAATGACAAAGGCGAATTAGTGCTTGAATCGTGGAAAAGAAACGAAAGAACGCAAAGAGCCTCAACAAACAAATATACATACGATTCCAGAGGACTTTTTACAGAAAAAGACAGTTTTTTTGCTACCCATAATCTTAACTCGCTGTATAAATACCAGTACGAGTTCTTTTGAATTGTGAAAAATACATACGTTTCTAAGCAATCATTGATGGCTATGAGGTCTGAGCCCGCAATGACGTTAGCAATGTCGCGTTCTGTAACGTTGCTTATTAATAATGCAGGCTAAAAAATATTAGATAAATAAATCTTTAATATGTCATTAGCAATACAAAAAAATCTCATAAATTATGTTCCAACAAGATATCACAGCTTTATTTAAAGCAAGTTACGGTTTATACCTTTTGTCTGCCAAGGATGAGCAGAAAGACAATGCCTGCGTAATCAACACTTTTTTGCAAGTCACAAGCAATGAGCCTTTTGGCTGTCTAATCTCAATAAACAGACAAAATTTTACGAGTGAACTTTTAACAAAAACCCGAAAGTTCAATGTTTCTGTTCTTACAGTCGAAACGCCTTTTGAACTGATGCAACGTTTTGGCTATCAGTCCGGTCGCGATGTTGATAAATTTAATGATTTTGCCAACGTTAGCCGAAGCCAAAACGGCTTGCTGTATCTAACAAACTATTCGAACGCGTTCATGTCGTTCGACGTTATGGATATTCTCGATTTCGGTACGCACAATCTCGTCAAGGCAACGCTTACCGAGTGCATGACCCTTAATCAACAGGCAAGCCTGACATACGATTATTACCAGCAAAACATCAAACCTAAACCACAAACTAATATAAAAACCGGTTTTCGTTGCACTGTTTGCGGGTATATTCATGAAGACAACGTTTTGCCGGCGGATATTATTTGTCCGCTATGTAAGCACGGCGCATCAAGTTTCGAGAAAATATAACTACAGTTCGTTTATTGTAACTGTCGGAATGTCTTTACGTTGCGTAGCCTTCAATTCCGGTCGTTCATCAATAAATGCGTACCCGTTGTCGGTAAGTTGCCAGATTATTGGCGCCATACACAGCACGGCGGCTTTAAATCCTTGAATAGTAGCCGCTTGATTTCCGGTATGTGCTGAATTTGCCGCCTCGTTTTCTATTACAAATGGCTTTTGGTAACCGCCTTGCATCAATGTTTCGAGAAATTTACGCCAGTCCATACTGTCATAACCTCCAAATCCGGGCAACATAGGCTCATACGGAAATCTGTCCCAGTCGTGTTGTGGTACGGGAACGTTTGCTGCTTGCGCAAGTTGTTCGTTTACAAATTGTTTTGGGTATATAGCTCCCCAATATATACTTGCTTTATTTTGCAGGTTTCGCGTTGCTTTTACGTGAATTCGGTGTAGCCGGTTAAAATCAGTAGCTTTTATTACTTCGCAAGGGTTTATGTGTTGCCATATGTCGTGAGAAGGGTCGTATGTTTCGCCGTGCGCCATGCTGGGTATTAGGGTATACATAAGTTTACGCGCGGCAAGCGTACCCGGAAGATTGTTATAAGCGCCCGACCATGTTCGCGGGCGCCAGCCTTCCATAGGACAGTTTTCGTAGATAATCGTTACGCCTAAATCTTCTGCGTATTTCACAATGGGTGAAAAAACGCGTTGGTATTCGTAAAGATTTTTTTCGAAACCTCCATCTTGAACGCCTAACTCATCGTTGTAGCCAACAAATGTTCCAACTTTAATATCGTTCTCATCTCCTCCGCAAAGGTGTGCAATACGAATTAATTTCAATAGATGATTTTGATTGTTAACTCTTTCTGTCGGGTCGCCGCCTATCAAATTTACATACGAGCCAATAGAAAAGCGCAATCTCTCTCTATTAAACATTTCCAACAATTGATTTGCTTTTTGAGCGTCAAAATCTTCGTAGTTCAAATGTGTAGCTACGTGATCGCTACGCGAACTGTTTCGTGGGAATACGCACAATTCAAGTCCCTGTACCCCAGCCTCTTTTGCTTTGTCTACAATCTGCTCTAAGCTAAACGGCTTAAATGCAGACGTCATCATCCAAATTTGATTGTTCATAAATTTTAAGTTTTATTTTTTTTATATATTAAGAAATTTGAAAACACTATCAACATCTGATTAAACAAGCTCCTGCAGAGTAGCCGCCTCCAAAAACAGAAATACACACCATATCGTCTTTTTTAAATTTTTCTATATTTTGCGCATAAACGAGCATTGCGCTAACCGACCCCGTATTGCCTAATTCTGTTATATTTGTCAACGATTTTTCTTCAGAAATTTCTAATGCTTTAGCCACCTGTGTAAGTATTCTCATGTTTGCCTGATGTCCGATAAACCAGCTAATATTTTTAATGTCAATCCCGTTACGTTCTGTTATTTCCATTGCTCGTTGCGCTATTTGGGTACATGCGTGCAAAAATACGTCTCTTCCCTGCGGCATCATTATACCCGTATCTTTGGGGTTGAGATACACCCCTGCTGGTCCAAAGCCTATATGACCAAGTCCCTGAGTTTCAACATCAATCAATTCGGCTTCATTTTCAGAAAATCGTTCTTTCGAAAAAAAGAAAGCCGTAGCTGCATCTCCCCACAGATGTCCGGCTTGGGGATCAGATTCGTTGACATAGGTAGCGTTGCGGTCGGCTGACAGCAATAATGCCTTGTTTGCCTTGTTTGTTAAGAAAAATGATTGAATAACCTCAATTGCGTTGATAGCCGAAGAACACGCCGAAGATATGTAGAACGCCTTTGCTTTGTGCAATTCAAATTCACGCTGTATCACGTGGGCGGTAGTACCTACGGTATCAGATGGCGTGTAGGAAGCAAAAACTATAAGGTCTACGTCTGTGATTGCGTATGGCAGTCCTGTTAACGCATTTTCTACCGCTTTGCTGCACATAACATCAATTGTTTCATCGTCTGTGGCTTTAGAACGCGTCAAAATGCCTGTCCTTTGGTAAATCCAGTCGCTGGTTAATCCGTTTACCTCCAAAAAGTAGTCATTAGATATTCTGTTTTGAGGAATAAAATATCCCGATGAATTTATGAACATTTAAACTAATCTCTTTAACGTTAAAAAAAACGCAAAATTCATAAAAAAAAATGATTTTGCAAAAAATTTTTTATTCCAAAATAAAATTACTAACTTTGTGGTCTAAAATTTTTACTCACAATTAAAAAGTTGATAAAATGAAAAATATTTTAAAACAATTCTTTGCATTTGCGTTCATAACAGGCATCGTATTATCGTGCCAGCCTAAACAGGAGCCATTATCTGTTCTCATTGAAGACCGTCTTAGCCACTCCAAAGCGCAATACAAGTTAATGGCGCAATCGCTTATGGATGAGCCTGATAGACTGCCACGCAGCTACAATGCTATGATGGACAGACTTATAACCAGCAATCAATACTGGTGGTGTAGTGGCTTTGTTCCCGGCACATTATGGTATCTGTACGAATACAGTAACTGTCCGCAAATTCTGGACTACGCTCGCAACTACACTTCGCGCGTTGAAAGCGTACAACATTACAGAGGAGACCACGACCTTGGTTTCATGCTCTACTGCAGTTTTGGCAACGGCTATCGTCTTACCGGAGATACTACCTACCGAAGAATAATGCTCGTAGGAGCCGAATCGCTTATAAGTAGATTTTATCCTTCAGTTGGAGCCATAATGTCTTGGAATCCTAACAATAGATGGAGATTTCCTGTAATCATCGACAATATGATGAATCTCGAATTTTTGTTCTGGGCTACAAAAGCTTCGGGTGACCCTAAGTACCACGACATCAGCATTTCTCACGCTGAGGTGTCGATGAAACACTTTTTTCGTGACGATTTCAGTACATACCACGTAGTTTCTTTTGACCCCGAAACCGGAGCGCCGGAAGTGAAAAATACGCATCAGGGGTTTGCTAATGAATCGGCATGGGCGCGTGGACAATCATGGGGGTTTTACGGTTTTGTTATGATGTATCGCGAAACACAAGATGTTAGATACCTCGAATTAGCGAAAAATATTGCTAACTTTTTGATTAATCACCCAAATATGCCGGAAGACAAAATTCCATACTGGGACTACAACGCTCCGAATATTCCGCACGCTTTTCGCGACGCTTCGTCCGGAGCAATCATGATGTCGGCATTAATTGAACTCAGCGGTTATGTAGATGACAAATTAGCGAAAACATACCTTGACGTTGCTGAAACTCAAATACGTACACTGTCATCTCCCACGTTTTTTGCAGAGTTAGGTACAAATGGCAACTTCATACTGAAAAATAGCGTAGGACACCTTCCGGGCAACTCGGAAGTAGACGTGCCGCTGACATACGCCGATTATTATTATATTGAGGGATTGATGCGATACAGGGCATTGCTGAATAAATAGCCTTAATTTTTTACTGATACATTAAACCTTTTGAACTTTATACAGTCAAAAAAGTATAAGCACTTATTAAATAAATTATTAATTTAACACAACACAACAATGAAGAAGTTATTATTAGTTGTATTCGTAGCGCTGACAGTATCAGCCACAGCACAACAGAGAGAAAGAGGCGGTATGGGCGGTATGCAAAACATGACGCCCGAAGAGCGCGCAAAAGCGATGACCGACCGTTTGGCAGAATTGGTTACACTCACAGCCGACCAAAAAGAAAAAATTTCGGTGATAGAGTTAGACCTTGCCAATGAGTTAGAAACAAAAAGACGCAACGCACAGGGCGACCCACAGTTGATGCGTACAGCGATGCAGGAAATTGAAAGGCTTCGCGAAGAAAGGTATAGACCGGTTCTTACCGTAGAACAACTCAATAAATACATTGAAGACAGAGAACGTCGTCAAAGAGAACGCGGTGGAGGACAAGGTGAACGCGGTGGAGGACAAGGAGGACCAAGACCGAGAAACTAATTAGGAGCAGTTGGTAGTTCTCAGTTTTCAGTGTTAATATATTGGAAACTGAGAACTCGAAACTGGGAACTTGTTTTCATGCAATACAGGGTTTTCGTTTTTCTGATTCTTATTGTCTTCTTGAGGGATTCGTTTTCGCAAAATGTGGAAACAGGGGTGGTAGTTGTCCAGTTCAAACCCGAAGCAATCTCTGATATCGAGGCAAAAATAAGCAGAACATCAAATGATGATGTAGACAGTTTTTCGGCAACGTCTATAGGACTAAAGTCATTTGACGACATTAGCGTTAGATACAATGCGGGTAATATGCGTAGAGTGTTTCCGCATGGAGGAAAATATGAAGCCAAGCAGCGTAAATACGGGTTACATTTGTGGTATGAGATAATCATCCCCGATGATGCAGACCCTCAAAAAGTTGCGGCAAGTTATGGTATTGACGAACACGTACAAATAGCTGAGCCGCGATACAAAATACGCAGAATGGACATGCCGGAATCAAACGCTTTTAACATCCCAAACGACCCCGAGTTTCCGAGACAGTGGAATTTTAAAAACACAGGACAAACAGGAGGAACTCCCGGAGCCGATGTCAGTCTACTCGAAGGATTGGAAATGGCTAAAACGATTGGCATAAAAAACCACAGTATTGTTATAGCAGTGATTGACGACGGCGTATTTCATGTTCACGAAGATTTACAAGCCAACATGTGGGTAAACCACGCTGAATTTAATGGCATCGAAGATGTTGATGATGATAACAATGGTTATATAGACGATATTTATGGTTACAATTTCGTTGATAACGTTGGAAGAATTAATCCCGAGCCGCACGCAACGCACGTTGCAGGAATAATTGCCGCATCAACAAATAATAATTTAGGAATTGCCGGTATTGTTGGTGATTCAGACGATTTTAATATCAAAATAATGAGCATTCAAATATTACAGGGCAATAGATACGTAAGAAACGTAGGTCCCGCTTTTGTTTATGCGGCAAACAATGGCGCTGTAATTGCTCAAAACAGTTGGGGCTACGAAAATGCAGGATATTATCAGGAATCAGATGTTGCGGCAATAAATTATTTTATCAACGAAGCCGGTAGAGACGAAAATGGCAATCCACGTCAGGGAACCCCTATGGTTGGCGGATTAGTTATTTTTGCCGCCGGTAATGATGGCACAGACGAAAAATGGTATCCCGCATATTTTGACGATGTGCTTGCTGTGGCGGCTACAAACCACTACGGAAAATTGGCATGGTATTCAAATTTTGGCAGTTGGATAAATATTTCGGCGCCGGGAGGAGATACAAGAGAATCTGGAACAAACAGAACGGGCGGAATCTACAGTACATCGTTTAGAAGAGCAAACCAAAGTTTTTATGAATACATGCAGGGCACGTCAATGGCTTGCCCTCACGTTTCAGGAATAGCTGCATTGATACTGTCTGTCTACGGTAGCGAAGACTATACGCCGGATATGCTCCGCTCAAGACTGTTTTGCACCGCAAAGCCGCTGAATCAATTCGACCCGGTTTACGCATCAAGAATGGGAGCAGGACTTGTTAATGCTTTTGCTGCAATCGCAAACATGACAGGAAGCACGGCGACAAAAATAACAAATATGACGGCAGAAACTGTAAATGCTGTATCTGCAAAATTGACGTGGACATTTCCCGACGACGCCCTCGAATATGGATTTTACCATGTAGCAGTGTCTGAAAACGAAATAATTACCGAAAACAATTTCAATAGATACAGACAACTCAATGTATACGTTCCGTTTGCAAACAACGCAAATGAACGGGAAATAATAGTTACAGGGCTTATGCCTGATACGGAATACAACATTGCAATACGTAATTTTGACAACTGCAATATTTCAGAAATTTCAAATACCGCAAATTTTACAACAAGAGACAACACAGCTCCGGCGCTTGTAAGCCCATTTTCTGACGATTTGATAACTATTCGGGATGTGGCTGAAGAAACAGCGTTTTTTGTTGGAAATATATTCCACGATTTCGATGGCGATAAAATGAGATATACAATTAGGGTTGAAAATAATGAATTTGCCTCAGCAAGAATATCAGCCGATACGCTGTATATAAATACCATAAAGGCGGGCGAAACAACGCTTACGCTTACCGCCGACGACATGAATTTAGGATTTACAGATTACGTTTTTTCTTTGATAGTAACTCAAAACAATCCTCCGATATTTGAAGGACTTATTTCCGAGTTGACGCTTATACCTTTTTCCAAACCTATTGAAATTGACTTGTCTAATTTCGCTTCAGACCCCGAAAACGATACTATTAGCTTTCGAGTACAGGCAACGGATAGAGAAATTTTAATTGCTACCGTAGACGAAAACATCCTTACTATTGACCCGCGCGGACATGGCTACATGGCTTTACGGGTAACTGTTTCCGACACATACGATGCAACAACAACTGAGGTCATAAATATTACGGTTGAACAAAAATATGCGCCCGAGATTAGCAATCAATTGCTTTTGTACCCAAATCCAACTTCAGATATTTTGTGGTACTCGTTCGTTTTAGAACAACCTGCAACAGTTAGCATCCTTATAATTGATACTACAGGCAGAAGGACGTTTCAAACGCTTGACAAAAACTTGCAACAGGGAACATACTATTATAATTTTAATTTTCAAGAATGGGAAACAGGGCTATATTTAGTACAATATATCAAGAATGGAAAAGTGGTGGACGTAAAACGGGTGGTGAGGAATTAATATGATTTTGTTTTACTGCGTTTACTATTCCATCAACGTCGTAGCCACATTCTTTGTGGAGTTCGGGCAGTGTGCCGTGTGTTACAAAATGGTCGGGTATTCCTAAGCGCGTGATTCTTAGTTCGTAATTATTGTCGTTGATAAATTCCAGTAGCGCGCTTCCTAATCCGCCTATTATAGCGCCGTCTTCAACGCAAACAATGTATTTATGTTTGTTGCAAATATGGTGTAACAATTCTTCGTCAATCGGTTTCAGAAAACGCATATCATAGTGCGAAACATTGATATTTTCATTAGATAGTATTGTACAGGCTTCTACGGCGGCGTTTCCTGCTGTTCCAATAGTTACAATAGCGATTTTTTCGCCTTCACAAATAGTACGCCCTTTTCCGATTGTTATTAATTGAAATGGTTTATCCCAATCTTTATTAACGCCATATCCTCTGGGATAACGGATTGCAAATGGCGCGTTGATTGTCTCTGTTTGTGCGGTATACATCAGATTTCTAAGTTCTATTTCGTTCATTGGCGCCGAAATAATTATATCAGGAATTGAGCGTAAGTACGCCAAATCGTAGGCTCCATGGTGGGTTGCACCGTCTTCGCCAACTAAACCTGCTCTATCTATACATAACACTACGGGTAATTTTTGCAGCGCCACATCGTGAATAATTTGGTCGTATGCGCGTTGCAAAAACGAAGAATAAATATTGCAAAACGGTATAAGACCGTTAACGGCTAAGCCTGCTGAAAATGTAACTGCGTGCTGTTCTGCAATTCCTACATCAAAAAAACGGGCGGGAAAACGTTCCATGAGCAAGTGCATAGAGCATCCTGTAGCCATTGCGGGGGTGATGCCAACTATTCGTTCGTTCATTTCGGCTAACTGCACTAATGTTTTTCCAAATACTTCTTGATACAGAGGTAATTGCGAATCATTTATAGAATCTATTATTTCGCCTGTTTCTTTATTGAACATTCCCGGCGCATGCCAGCGTGTTTGGTCTTTTTCGGCAAATGTATATCCTTTTCCTTTCACAGTAAGCACGTGTAGTAGTTTTGGACCTTCTATTCGTTTCAAGTCTTGTAAAATACGCGTCAAATGAGGTATGTCGTGTCCATCTACGGGTCCAAAATATCTAAAACCAAGCGCTTCGAAGAGGTTGCCCTGTTTCATCAGAATCGATTTAATTGCCTGTTCTACTCTCTGCACAAAGCGTCGCGAACGGGTAAGCTTACCCATTGAATCCCACACTCCTTTTTTTATTTTGTTGTATGTATGCGACGCAGCAATATCAACCAAATATTCTTTTAGAGCGCCAACGTTTGGGTCGATAGACATTCTATTGTCGTTGAGTATCACCAACATATTTGCTCTTGCGGCTCCTCCATGGTTTAGCGCCTCGAAAGCCATACCGCCTGTTAGAGATGCGTCTCCGATAATTGCTACTACATTTCTTTTTTCGTTAAGTATTTTTGACGCTGTGTCTATTCCTAATGCTGCTGATATAGAGGTTGATGAATGTCCAACTCCGAAGGCGTCGAACGGGCTTTCGGTTATTTTAGGGAAACCGCTAATTCCGCCATATTTTCTGTTTGTGTGAAAAACATCCTTACGTCCGGTAATTATTTTATGTGCGTAGGCTTGGTGTCCAACGTCCCAAATGATTTTGTCATTAGGAGCGTCGAACACATAATGCAAAGCTATTGCTAATTCCACCACTCCAAGATTTGCGCCAAGATGTCCGGGGTTATGACTTGTTGCGTCAATGATAAATTGCCGTACTTGCGTTGCCAAATGTACTAATTCTTCCGGTTTCAAACATTTCAAATCAGAAGGTACATTTATACCATTAAGCAGATTGTCAATACCTTCCATCAAAAAAACTCACTCTTTATTATATCTTTCATAGAGAAAACGCCCTTTTTGTCGTGTATATATTCGGCAGCCAACACAGCGCCCACAGCAAAACCCTTTCTATTGTGGGCTGTGTGAATAATTTCTATGTTGTCTATTTCTGATGAATATTTTACGCTATGCGTTCCGGGTACGCTGTCGCGTCTTATTGCGTGTATGGGAAGCTTTTTTGCGGAGTTATTTCCATCCAATTCCCATCCGTCTAATCTATTTATTTCGTCTATTATGGTTTCAGCCAATGTGATAGCGGTACCGCTCGGCGCGTCAAGTTTTTGAGTGTGGTGTATTTCTTCTATGTTCGCTTTGTATTCCGAAAAATTGTTCATAACTCCGGCAAGGCGTTTGTTTATTTCAAAAAATATGTTTACGCCAAGGCTAAAATTTGATGCACAAAGCATTGAGCCGTTATTTTTTATGCAAATTTTTTTTGCTTCTTCCAGATGTTCGTACCATCCTGTGGAGCCAGAAACAACTGGAACGCCGTATTCAAGACAGCGTACAACCGCTGCAAAAGCTGTGTGCGGACTTGTAAATTCTATTGCCACGTCAGCACGTTTCAAATTTTCAGGGGTAAATTCCGATTGATTGTCAACGTCTATTTTTAAGACTATTTGATGTTTCCTTTCAACGGCAACGGTTTCAATTATTTTACCCATTTTACCGTAACCTATTAACGCTATTTTCAATTTGTTTTTTTATTTTAATGCAGATTCCAAATCTTTTATTTGTTTTTTACTTAAAAGCGACAGCGAGATAGGCGGATATTTTGCAACGCCATTCAGAGTTCGCTGGTACAAAATCAATGATTTTCGTTTTTTGAAAAAATTTGTTTGAATTTCGTACTTTCTAAAATCGGTTTTAGGTATTTCGATTGTACGCGGCTTGCCGGAAAAAATACGCATGGAATAGAACTTAAATATTAGGTTTCTACCGTTGTTGGAAAAATAAAAATAAGTGTATTTCATGTTATATTGATACCAGTAAAACAGAATCAAAAAAAATGATAACGCACAATATATCACAGTTTTGTGAACTCCTTGCAAAGGAGTCAAAAACGCTGTACCGAATATCATCGCAACGCAGACAATCATCACAAATGCCTTTGTTTTTCGCATTGTTGCGGCTTCTTCTTTGGTGTCTATAATCATAAATCTATGTTTTAAAATTCATTATTGCTTAGATTCCATAATAAATTGAAACACCGGGTCCTAATGGCAAGCCTATAGTAATCCATCCTATTAGAAATAGCAGCCAACAGATGAAAAATGCAATCGAAAATGGCAACATACTTGCTACAATTGTTCCTATGCCTGCATTTTTATCGTATTTTTGATAAAACACAATTATCAACGCGAAATATGGCATTAGCGGAGAAATAATATTTGTAGGGCTGTCTCCTACATGGTAAATTGCTTGTGCAAGTTCGGGCGAAAAACCCAAAAGCATGAAGATAGGGATAAACACGGGCGCCAAAATAGCCCATTTAGCCGAGGCGCTTCCTACGAAAAGGTTGATAAATCCGGTAAACACCGAAACGATTATGAGTAATGGTATCAATCCTATGTTGGCATTTTGCAATATATCAGCGCCGTTAACGGCAAGCAAAAATCCGAGATTACTCCATCGAAACCATGCTACAAACTGTGCTGCGAAAAAAACTAATACGAGATAAGTAACAAGTGTTTTAAAACTATCGTTCATGCCATTTATAACGTCTTCGGGTTTTTTAAATTTTCCTACTGTATATCCGTATACAGCGCCTGCTGAGGCGCCAAGCAAAAACAGCAATGTAACAATACCTCGTAGAAGAGGCGTTTGCAGTACGCTTCCATCATTTCCGCGAAGAAAACCATTTTCAGGTATTAATCCTATTGCAAAAAGAGCAAACCAGCCTAAGAAAACATAACCTGCTCTTCTTAGTCCTTTCCTTTCTAAATCAGTTGGTTGCGCTATTATTTCGCGTTCAACGTCGCCGGTATATTTACCCATTTGGGGCTCTGTCCACTTCATTACCACTATTGTTCCAACAAGACAAAGCATAAATGTAGAGCCGGCAAGGAAAAAGTAATTTGCCGTTGGCAACACATAGTAATTTGGGTCAATGATATTTGCCGCTTCAGTAGAAATTCCTGCGAGCATAGGGTCTATGGTGCTAATGATAATATTAGCGCTAAAACCTCCGCTTACCCCTGCAAAGGCGGCAGTGAGACCAACAAGCGGATTTCTGCCTAACGAATGAAAAATAGCGCCAGACAACGGGATAATAAGTACGTAGCCCATATCGGCAGCCATACTCGAAACTACTCCGGCAAAAATAACCATTACCGTGATTGATTTAGGCGGCGCTTTAACTAACATTGCGTTAATTGCCGATTTTATCAATCCGCTGGTTTCGGCAACTCCAATACCTAAGAGAGATACCATAACAACGCCTAAGGGAGCAAAACTTGTGTAGTTTGTCACCATTTCGAGAATGATACGATGCAAACCGTCTCGAGACATCAGATTTACCGCGTCAATTTGTTCGCCCGTTGCCGGATGTAAGCCAGACCACCCTAAAAGACCGCCAATAGCAGACAGTACAAGGGTACCCAACGCAAAAAGCCCGAATAATATAGCAGGATGTGGCAGGGCGTTACCAGTCCTTTCTATGAAATGTAAGAAACCTTTTTTTGGTTTCGCGGATGAATTCTCCATAAATTATTTTTTATATTTTATTGCAAAGGTAATGGAAAAAAAATTAACATGCAAAAAAAAGTCAATAATTTTTCAAATATCGTATATGCCTTTAGCCGGTATTTTTCTAAAAACAATGCCGCAACGCGCAGGTAGATAAACTTTTAGGTAATTGTTTTCCATAGGTCGGTCTGAAACTATACTGCTTGTAAAATAATCGTATTCTTCGTCTACCATCCCGAAACCTCCAAACTGTTTTGAATCAGTGTTAAGAACAATGCGAAATTTTCCGGCGCCTGTGGGAATCCCAAAATCCGAGTATGATTCATTCGGACTGAAATTTATTACAAATACCAAGTCGTTTCTACGGAAAGCTAAAATTTGTCTAAGTTTGTCGTCTACAATCAACTCTGCTTTGTTGCAGAAAAATTTATTTTCAGCCGCAAGCGTCAGCATCGATTTATCAAACTCGGCAAGGAATCTGAATTTTAGGTTTTGGTCTTTCATAAGGCTCCATTGTCTGCGGGCGTGATTATATGACCAATTATTGCCTTCGCGCGGAAAATCTATCCACTCCGGATGACCAAACTCGTTGCCCATGAAACACAGATAACCGTTGCCCGACGTTGCAAATGTTACTAATCTAAAAATCTTGTGCAACGCTATTCCTCTGTCAATGACAAGACTTTTAACGCTTATTTTCATCTTGTCGTAGATATCTTTGTCTACTAACCTGAAAAATATGGTTTTATCGCCTACTAAGGCTTGGTCGTGCGATTCTATGTAGCCAATAGTTTTTTCATCGTCGCGTTTGCGACACAATTCGTAGAACAGATGTCCTACGTCCCATTCTTCGTCTGCTTGTTCCTTGATAATTTTTATCCAGTAGTCAGGGGTGCCCATTGCCAGTCTGTAGTCGAAACCAATTCCTCCGTGCTCGATTGGGGTCGCTATGCCCGGCATTCCGCTCATCTCTTCGGCAACGGTTATTGCATCAGGATTTACTTCGTGTATCAATTTGTTGGCAAGCATAAGATATGTGGTTGCATCCTTGTCTTCACTGCCGTCGAAATACATTGAATATTCCGTAAAATCCCGTGATAGTCCGTGATGTTTGTATAGCATACTTGTGATACCGTCGAATCGAAAACCATCCACTCGATACTCTTCTAACCAGTATTTACAGTTTGACAACAAAAAATGTAAAACTTCGTTTTTGCCGTAGTTGAAACATAGCGAATCCCACGCGGGGTGATTGCGTCTGTTTCCGCTGTGGAAATATTGATATGTTGTACCATCGAATATATTTAATCCTTCTGCGATATTTTTTACTGAGTGCGAGTGTACTAAGTCTATTATCACACGCAGTTCTAACTTATGCGCCGTGTCTATAAGCGATTTCAGTTCGTCGGGCGTTCCAAATCGCGATGATACTGCAAAAAAATTTGATACGTGATAGCCAAACGATCCGTAATATGGGTGCTCTTGTATTGCCATAAGTTGAACGGTGTTGTAGCCGGCTTCTTTGATATATGGCAACATTTTGTCGCGATATTCTGTAAATGTTCCTACCCGATGTTCTTCGGTAGCCATTCCTACGTGACTTTCGTAAATAATTGGCGGACTTGAAGGCGATTGAGCAGAAATGCGGGGGAACTGCCAAATGTATGAATGTTCGGGGTTCCATACCTGCGCGCTAAAAACTTTTGTATGTTCGTCTTGCACAGCGCGGTTTGCATACGATGGGATGCGTTCGCCTTCTCCGCCTTTCCAGCAAACTAACAATCGGTATAGCTGTTCGTGTTGCAGTTTATCTGCAGGCAGTTCAAGTTCCCAAACGCCTTTTTCTTTGGATAAGGGTTTTAGAGCGTATTCAGGGTTTGTCTGCCATTGCGTAAAGTCGCCAATCATGTATATAGACGTGGCGTTTGGCGCCCATTCGCGAAAAATCCAGCCTTCGCAGGTGCGATGAAGACCAAAGTACATATACCCCGTGGCAAAATCGTTCAAACTGCCGCCTTGCGTTAAGTCTTTTTCCTTGCGAGAAAGGCGCGATTCACGCTGAACTATTTGTTTAAGATACGGCTTAAGCCAATCGTCGTTTTGGATTAATAGTGGTAGCATAATTATTTTTTGCGTGAGGAAGTGATATTATTTTTTTGAATTAACAAAAAATAAGATTTTAGTTTAGAACTCTTGAAAATACCTTTGTTTCGGATTTCATATACATGGAAATATCCATTCCTTGAGTTGCAATAGTGCCCTTAATGTCTTGAACTATATCACTTTCTACCGGCATGCCTGTTTTGCTGTCGACAATAATTTTTCCTGACTGAGTACCGGAAATCTTGGTTTCCAACATGCTCATTTCAACTTCGCCTGTTACTTCAAGGGTAATTAATCCATCATTGATTTCTGCCAAGGTATATTTACTTTTAATGTCAAAGCTCATGTTATTCATCGTTGTAGTATTATCTACATTCCAGCTGTCGCCTATGTTTACCGGACGTTCAGGATAAAAATTTGAAGATTGTTCGAACATATTTTTCATTATTTCATCACTGAACATTTGCCTTACTTGATGTTCTACTACTTGTGCATCTGCAGGAACAGCTCCAAACATGTTTTTGATGATATCTTCCATCCCTGAAACTGATATTACAGAACCGTTTGGTGCAAAAACCACCGTGAACGGTTGGTTTATTATTGAACTGAACAGTTTTTCGAATAAGTTGTCCATTTCTGATGGATTTTCATTCGGCTTGTTAGAACTATATCCCAATTGAAATGAAGAGGCTGAGATTAAAAAGTTAAATTCCTGAAAACTTGTCACTGTGTGGATTTCATGTGTTGTTTTATCCTTGATTTCAGAAATGTATATTCCGCTAATCTCTGATTTCATCGGAATTTCCTGTTCCATGAAAGCTTGTGTTATGTTTTGAACTGCCTCTATCCGGTATTCATATTTTTTACCTAATTCTGGATTGAACGTCAATTGTATTTGCGCCGAAGCTGTGGACACGCACACGACAATACATAAAATTGCAATAACCATCCATGTTACACTGCTACGCTTTTTTTTCATTTTTATAAATTCTGATTTTTTCATTTTTATATTTTTTCTATATCCTTAAAATATTTGTATGTTTTTACTTTAAGTTCCGCTGTAGCGTCTTCGTCGCACACCACTATTCCTTTTGGGTGTTGTTGCAATGCCGAAACTGTCCACATTTGCGTAACGCTGCCTTCTACTGCATGGTAAAGGGCGCGAGCTTTTGCATGTCCGTTGATTATTATCAATACTTCCTGTGCATCCAATATCGTTGCTACGCCAACTGTTAACGCAGTTTTAGGTACTTTATCAATATTATTTTCAAAAAATCGGGCATTGGCAATTATTGTTCCTGTAGCCAGCGTTTTAACGCGTGTTCGCGAACTGAGAGAAGAGCCGGGCTCGTTGAACGCTATATGTCCGTCAGTTCCAACACCGCCTACAAACAGATGTATGCCTCCCATAGATTTTATTTTGTCTTCGTAGTTTTTACACTCGGCTGTCAGGTCGGGAGCCATGCCGTTGGGAATGTTAACGTTTTCGGCGTTGATATCTATGTGTTTGAACAAATTATCCCACATGAAAGTATGATAGCTTTGCGGGTGTTTTTGCGGAATACCAATATATTCGTCCATATTGAACGTAACAACGTTTTTGAAAGATACTTTGTTTTCACTGTTCAAGCGAATCAGTTCTTTATAAGTACCTACGGGCGACGAGCCGGTGGGCAGCCCTAAAACAAACGGTTTGCTTTGAGTTGGCTCAAAAGCGTTGATTTTTGAGACTATATAATTTGCAACCCACTGCGATATTTTTTCATAATCAGATTGAATAATTACACGCATAATTTTTATTTTTTTAATCTTTGATATTACCTTATTTTCACGTTGATAACCGGAGTCACAACTCTAAATTCTCTTGGGTCCCGTCCGGCTTGTCCCATCAAGTGATACCTGATGACAAACTGTTGTTGCGGGGATAATCTTGCGTTTCGGGTCAACAGCAAGTACAATCTTTTAGGCGCAGGTTGCGGCAGCAAATTTTCGTTGTAATCGCGCAGCGACCAAAACCCTCCTACTTCATCGTCTTGTGCATAAACAAAAATATCCACTATATCGCGCAGGTCTGAGCCGGCAGGATGCATTTCATCATAGTCAAAATTGCTTGTAATGTGAATTCTTTCCAACATTTCGAGCGTACCTTTGAATCCGGGTCTGTTTGTTTCGCACGCAAGCACATCCTGTGTAAGGCTAAATCTCTTCCTTAACGGATTATGCGCATGAAACTGTAACATCGTATCCGGCACCATAATATAAAGAGCCAAACTGTCGCTGGGGTACACAAATGTTTCATATTCCTGACTGATTCTGTCAAACAGAGGTTTTTCACTGATAGGATTAATGTGATACAATTGTATACTGCCAAACGTCAAGCCCATCATCCTGTAGTATGGCGGCATATTTAGTTCCAAACAGGCGCTTTCGTCTATACAACTGTATGGAATGGGAAGCAACAAGAGCAACACCAACAGTATTTTATACTTTATTTTATTCATTGGCAAAAAAAATCGTTCAACTATTTTTTTATTATACGAATTTTTTATAATTTTGTTACAAATTTTAAAAACTTTTTTATGAATTCGACAAATATTTTAGAATTATTAGCCCACAGGCAGTCTGTTCGAGCTTATTCCGACATTCCGGTTGAGGCTGAAAAACTTGCCCGCTGTCTTGAGGCTGCGCGTTTAGCGCCTTCGGCATGCAATGCACAGCCATGGAAATTTATTGTTGTGGACGAGCCTCAACTTAAAGACGCAGTAGCTGGATACACAAACTCCGGCAAGTTAGTTCCTTTAAACCACTTCACCCGACAGGCTAAGATTTTAATCGTGATTGTTCGCGAAAGCCCTAATCTGACCTCAAAAATAGGCGCTATACTGAAAGATAAGCCATACACGTTGATGGATATTGGAATAGTTGCGCATCAATTTTGTTTACAAGCAACGGCTGAAGGGCTTGGCACTTGCATTTTAGGATGGTTTAACGAAAAAAAGGTGAAGGAACTTTTACATATCCCAAAAAGCAAACGCGCCGAGTTGATAATAACCGTTGGTTACCCTGCATCAGATGTTTTGCGGGAAAAGACAAGAAAAAAAATTGACGAAATTTGTTGTTATAACAAGTATTCGTAGTCTTAACTATCCATTATGTAAATTGATTATGACTTTTGAAAAAATTTTAGCCGAGTTGAACAAGGATAATTACCTGCCAATTTATTTTTTAACCGGCGAAGAGCCTTATTTTATTGACGTTATTGCCGACCTTATTGCTGAAAAAGCCCTTCCCGAATCGGAAAAAAATTTCAATCAAGTTGTTCTATACGGCAAGGACACAAACGTATTTTCGGTGCTGGACGCGGCAATGCGATATCCCATGATGTCTCAGCGTCAGGTTGTTATTCTTAAAGAAGCGCAAGCAATGAAGGGTAGCAGGAAAGACGAAAAAGAACAAAAAGATATCAACAAACTGATACACTATGTTGAAAAGCCTCTAAAGACCACTGTTTTAGTGGTTTGCTACAAAGATAAATTTGACAAGCGAACGAGCCTGTACAAGGCTTTAGACAAATCGAAAGCTGCAGTTTTCTTCGAATCAAAAAAATTGTACGACAATCAACTTCCTGCGTGGGTTAACGGCTATTTGTCCGAACGCGGCTATAACATTGTGCCGGCTGCGGCGGCAATGCTTACCGAGTATCTTGGAACTGAATTAAGCAAAGTAGCTAACGAGCTGAATAAGTTGATAATAACTCTTCCGGTGAATGAAAAAAAGATAACACTCGAACATATTGAGCAAAATATAGGAATCAGTAAAGATTACAATGTTTTTGAACTGAGAAAGGCATTAGGCGATAAAAACGTGTTGAAAGCTAACCGCATTATCAACTATTTTGCAAGCAATCCGAAAGAAAATCCGATGGTATTGGTGGTTTCATCTCTGTATTCATTTTTTATGCAAATTCTCACTTATCACTATCTGGCAGACAAATCGCAGTCGTCGGTAGCCGCCGCCCTGAAAATCAATCCATTTTTTGTAAAGGACTATGAATTAGCTGCTCGCAAGTACACCGCGCCAAAAGTAATTCAGATTATTTCGGTTTTTCGCGAATACGACCTAAAATCGAAAGGCGTAGGAAGCAATTCCGCCTCAGACGGAGAACTGATGCGCGAAATGATTTACAAGATTTTGCACTAAGACAAATTGACTATGCGATGCAAGTCTGATTTAAGTTTTTGATTACATGGTCTTGAAAGCCATAATATTCGCATTTTATTTTGCGTAGCTGATGGCTCTCATTTCCCGAATAACTGTTATTTTTACTTGTCCCGGATATGTCATATCGGTTTGAATTTTTTTCGCTATTTCGTGCGACAGGTTTTCGGCGTCAGTGTCTGACACTTTTTCGCTGCCAACAATGACGCGCAGTTCGCGTCCGGCTTGTATGGCATAAGTTTTAGTCACTCCCGGGTACGCCAGCGCCAGCGCTTCAAGTTCTTTCAGTCGCTTAATGTATGCGTCAATTACTTCGCGTCTTGCTCCCGGACGCGACCCTGAAATAGCATCGCAAATCTGCACTATTGGTGCAATTAGCGTGGTCATTTCTATTTCTTCGTGATGGGAGCCTATGGCGTTACAAATTTCCGGTTTCTCTTTACATCGCTCTGCAATTCTCATTCCAATTACTGCGTGAGGCAGTTCGGGCTCATCATCCGGCACTTTGCCTATATCGTGGAGCAGTCCGGCGCGTTTGGCAATTTTAGCGTTAAGTCCAAGCTCCGAAGCCATTATGCCGCACAAGTTAGCCACTTCGCGAGAGTGTTGAAGAAGATTTTGACCATACGATGAGCGATATTTCATCTTGCCTATAATACGTATCAGTTCGGGGTGCAGTCCCTGTATGCCAAGGTCGATGGCAGTTCGTTTGCCTACTTCTACCATTTCGTCTTCCAACTGTTTCTGCAATTTTGTAACAACCTCTTCAATTCTTGCGGGGTGAATTCTACCGTCTGTAACTAATTGGTGTAGAGCCAAACGCGCTACTTCGCGGCGCATTGGGTCAAACGCCGAGAGTACTATTGCCTCCGGAGTATCGTCTACTATTAATTCCACGCCGGTAGCTGCTTCTAAGGCTCTGATGTTTCTGCCTTCGCGCCCTATTATACGTCCCTTCATTTCATCATTTTCTATATGGAAAATAGTGACGGAATTTTCGACTGCCGCTTCGCTTGCAACGCGCTGTATTGTCTGCAAAACAATACGTTTTGCTTCTTTTGTAGCTGTCATTCTCGCCTCATCCATTATTTCATTGATGTATGACATTGCTTCGGAACGGGCATCAGTTTTCAGCGATTCAATAAGCTGTCCCTTAGCTTCTTCCGATGATAGTCCTGAGATTGTTTCGAGCTTTTCCACTTGCTGTTTGTGTGATTTATCAAGCTCTTTTTGTCTACGCTCGGCTACTTCTAACTGTGTGTTAAGGTTATCCCGCAAATTTTCGATTTCCTTTTTTTGTCGTTGATTTTCCTCCATTTTTTGCGAGAGGGTACCTTCCTTCTGTTTTATTCTGTTTTCGGCTTGCGCCATTTTGCTATTTCGCTCATTAACAGTCTTTTCATGCTCTGTTTTAAGCTGTAGTATGTGCTCTTTAGCTTCCAACATTTTTCTTTTCTTTATTACTTCCGCCTCTGCTTCCGCCTCTTTCAAGCCAAAAGCCTTCTTTGTTGCGTAAAAATAATATGACGTTACGTACGCTATTCCGGCGCCAGCAATAAATGCTATTACTCCTATTGTTATTAATCCACTCATTATCAAATAATTTTTAAAAAAAACCGCACGCCTCCAGCTACTTTATAGAAACCCCTATTTCACGAGGCGGAGCGGCTGGCTACAGCAGACGTCTATCGTCCCAAAAAATTGGAATCCCGGCATAACCGGTAAAAAAAGCCTGTCCTAAGGTAGACTCAAGTCCCACTCCATTGGTATTACAACTGTTGAGTTCAAAAGATTCACAAGAACCGTGCGGGTATACTCTGATATTTTTTAAGAACCTAATTTTTTTCGCATTTTTTTAAAAATGCTTCTAATTTACTGTTAAGATTTTCGAGCCTGTCCTCCCGCTTGGAAGAGTTGGCTGCATTAGAATCAAGTTCAACCGTCTTTACTGCAAACTGTAGCGCTGCAAAGGCTAACAAGTCTTGAACGTCTTTATCGACGTACTTGCTTTTGAGTTGAGAAATTTTTTCGTTTATCAACTTTCCAGCTTTTCGTATGCGATGCTCGTCTTCCTCCCTATCGACCCTGAAAGGGTACGGACGACCTGCTATATCAACTTTTATGTTTTGTCTCCAGTTCATCATACTTAGTTGTTTAATAGCGCTATGCACTTATCAATCTCACGCACCATCCTGTTAATCTGCTGTTGCATATCTTTAACGTCTTTCGAAGAGTTTGACATTGCTTTTGCCAGCATAAGATTCTGATACTTTGATTCTAAAACCCTAACTTTATCATCTTTTTCACTTAGTTGTTCGGTCAATCCGTCAATTTGCTGTTTCAACGCCGTGTTTTCTTCTATCAGCGTTTCCGCAAACCGGATAAGCCTTTCTTGCCGGTTTTCAATCCGGGAAATTACATCGTCTTGACTTGCCATACTTCATGAAAAAAATTCGCTGCAAAGGTAATTATTTTTTTTGTTCAAAAAAAATATAATTATTTTTTTTTGTTGTTCGCTTCAGAAATCGCATCGCTGATAAGTCTGGTATACACGTCTTTAACCGACATTTTGCCATAGGCATTTATTTGTTTTGGGATGATACTCGCGGCGCTCATTCCCGGAACTGTGTTTACCTCAAGAAAATAGAGGGAATTGTCGCGAACGATGTAGTCAATTCGGACAATTCCACGACAGTTTAAATACTTGTATATGACCTTTGACAGTGTTTCGCAATCTACCTTTAAATTTTCGCTGATACGCGCCGGAGTTATTTCATCCGCCATGCCTTCCTGATACTTGGCTTCAACGTCAAAAAACTCTTTTTTAGCGTCGACAACTATTTCTGTGATAGGAAAAACGATTATTTCGTCGCCCAATTTCACTAAACCACATGTTATTTCGTCGCCTTCGATAAATTCTTCTATAAGCGTTTCCTTTTCGTCTTGTGAAAAAGCTGCTTCTATGGCGGGAATCAGCTCTTCGCTGCGTTTTATTTTGCTTATGCCATAACTTGAGCCTCCGCTATTAGGTTTTATGAAACACGGCAATCCTAAGATAGCGAGCAGTTCCTGCGTATTGATATCTTCACCTTTGCGCAGCAATTTACCTTTAGGAAACAATATTCCTAATGAGTTCAGGTAAGTTTTACATGCGTGTTTGTTGAACGTGAGCGCTGAAGTTAGTACATCGCAGGTTGTGTACGGAACTTTAACCAAGTCTAAATATGCCTGTAAAAGTCCGTTTTCGCCCGGAGCGCCGTGAATCATAGGTACTGCGCAATCAAAGCGGATGAGACGTCCGTCTACGTTGAGCGTAAAGTTGTTTTTATCTATTTCTACGCCATTGTATGTCCAAGATGTTCCTTTGAGGGCTATCGGGTATACATTATATAATGTATCATCCAAATATTTTATCATCTGTGAAGCGCTTTGCTCCGAAATGCCGGATTCGGCAGAGTTGCCGCCCAAAAACAATGCTATATTCTGCTTCATAAGGCTTAGAATGGCAAATCGTCTTTTACTTCTGATTCCTCGTCGTTTTCTTCGCCGAATACTGGCGGTTGAGGCTCAAAGGGCGTTTCTTCAGCTTTTGCGTCGGGTTGAGGCGGCGAACTAACGTTTTCCTCAACAACATCGACTTTCCACGCAGTTATGCTTGTGTACCATTTGCCTTGATATTCGCGACTTTCGATGTCATAAAATACGTTAACTATACTGCCTTCGTTTAGTAAACCGACATTAACTTTGTCGCCCCATGTTGATATACAAACTTTTCGCGGGTAGGCGCCTTCTAATTCGATGATAAATTCCTGCCTTTTCCATTCTCCATTTTTTCCCTGTCCTGTAATTGGCGGCATTATCTTCACTAATTTTCCTTTAATTTCCATTGTCTACTTTTATTTGTTTAATATATTAATGTGTTTTATTATTATTTTTCGCAATACGTGTTGTTTTCAAAACTGATAAAACAGCCCCAAGCCATAAAAACTTTTTGTTTGAACTTGCGGATATCCAAGAGTTCCGTCTTCGTTTGTCGGTTTTTGGTTGTGGTCGTACTTCATGTCAATTCTAATGTCGGCGCTGATGTTTTTGTATATCAGTATTTTAGTCTGAAAAGCCCAATTAACGTCTATATTTTGGGGTTTACTGTCATTTTTTTTTCCTATACCATAGTTCGAAAATAAATCTACGGTAGAATTGTATGAAATTCTGTCTTCGAAGAGGTTGCCCCTGAATGAGATAACCGCGCCGCCTCCGAACTCATATCTTGAATAACGGGGAAATACCACGTCTCTTCCATCATCGTCTTTAATTGTTTCTCCGTCTGCATCTTTTCGTGTTTCGGTCATACCGGCAGTTCTAAATATTTCGCGGTCGTCTTCCATATTGAATTTTTCTCTGATGTATGTGGCTCTTCCTTTGCAGGGAGAAATAACGAATGACAGGTTATTGTTGGGTCTATAGTCGATACCAGCCGAAACGAACATATAAGCCGGAGCCCAAAAATGGTTTATCATGATGGTATCAGTTCGCGAATATCTGTAGCCCGCCGCTATCTGGGTACGTACTAACATAGAGGCTGTATAATACATTTTTGGAAACATCTGATAGCCAAATTTTGACAAAAAATGCAATCTGTCATCGTTTTTAATTGCCTTATTTTCGCCGGTTTTTAAGAATCCGTAGGCAAGCGTGGCGTAGTTTTCGAAAGTTCGTTTTCCTTTTTTGTAATTGCCAAAAAGATTAACTATCGGACTCATAGCTATTTGGTCTTCGCCGCCGGGAGCCCAATTAGTCAACGTTGTTGCTCTAAACATCAATGTTGCGTCGCCGCCAAATATCCATTTTATGCTGTCGTTATTAGAAAATTTTTGATAGGGGCGCAACGAATTACTTGCTGAACTCACCGTACTTTGTGCTCCTCTGATTATTGCAGCGTCATTCTGGGCTAAAACGCTTATTGTGTTTGATAATAGGAGTAATATGACGATAATAAATATTTTCGGTTTCATTGCTTGTTTTTTGTTAAATTTCTTTATCTACTTGGTAGGTATTACGCTCGGAGGAGTTGCGCGAAATCAGTTCGCCAAGAAAACCCGACAAAAACAGTTGAGTGCCAAGAATCATGGCTGTAAGCGCAATATAGAAGTATGGGCTGTCGGTAACAAGACTTGTTCGTATGCCGAGATTTACATAGTAAATTTTTTGCGCTCCTAACCAAGCTGCCGAAAGCATTCCGGCAACGAACATCAAACTGCCTAAAAATCCGAACAGGTGCATCGGTTTTTTTCCGAAACGCGAAATAAACAGTATAGTTAACAAGTCTAAGAATCCGTTAGAAAATCGGCTCAATCCAAATTTTGTTTTTCCGTATTTACGTGGACTATGCTTCACAATTTTTTCTCCTATGCGTGTAAAACCGGCTTTTGAAGCCAATACCGGAATGTACCGGTGCATTTCGCCATACACTTCAATGCTTTTGACTACCCTGTTTTGATAGGCTTTTAGACCGCAGTTCATATCGTGCAGTTTGATACCGGTCATAAATCTAACGGTAGCGTTGTATATTTTTGATGGAAAATTTTTGGTCAATTTGTTATCGCACCGCACTTTTTTCCATCCCGAAACAAGCTGGTAGCCGTCATTTACAATCATTTCGTACAATTCGGGGATTTCTTCGGGACAATCCTGAAGGTCTGCATCCATCGTTATTACTACATCGCCTTTGGCTTTTTTGAAACCGCAAAATAGCGCCGCCGATTTGCCATAGTTGCATCTGAAGCCGATAGCGCGAATTTGCGCATTGTTGCCGGCAGCGCGCTCTATTTCATTCCATGACAAGTCCGAACTGCCATCGTCTACCAGAATTAGCTCGTAAGTATATCCGTGTCTGTTCATTACCTCCTCAACTAATGCAACAAGTTCGGGTATTGATTCCGATTCATTATATATTGGTACTACGACAGATATGTTCATGTTCAATTTCAATACTTTACAAATATCAGATGTTTTTTTACAAAAAATGCGAGAATAAAACTCACAATTCCTCCCATTGCGCAATATGCAAAAATTGCGCTCAATCCTAACATCACCGGCGTTAACGTCTTTTTCATTTGCGGCAAAATAACCTCCGGCGACAAACCCGACGACAAAACCTGCTGTTCAACAATTTCGAGTGTTGAATCAATAAGCGCGGGCTTAAAAGTAACCATCACATACACCGCAAAAGCTATTATCAGCGATGTATAAAACGCGGTCTGAAATCCGGCTTGCAAGGCTCTGAAGTACGAAATGCACCCCCCAAGTTCGCTGCGATGTCGTTTCATGCCCGAACAAATGCCTATAGCGAAGATAAACCAGCTTATTTTTTGCCATCCTGCCAAGGCTGTTATCAACATTAAAATCGCCGTAACTGCGCCTACATTCATGGCTACCCGCATTGGTGAAACAGATGTATCCATTCAAAAACTTATTTCCTAATTTACCACAAAGGTAAGAGTTTTTTTTAAATAAACAATTATTTTTTTTTATTTTGTCAATTATTTTTTTTAACTTTGCGACGGATAATTTTATATGAAAAATTTATGCAAGAAACAATAAATGAGAGAGTTCCGCTTAGCGAAACCCAATATATTAGAACTGATTTTGTCAGCGACCAAATGGTTAAATGGTGTCCCGGATGCGGCAATCACGCGGTTTTAAATTCTGTAACGCAAGCGCTTCCCAAGTTGGGTTATCGCAAAGAGAACTATGTAATGGTGTCAGGTATAGGTTGTTCGTCGCGTTTTCCGTACTATGTAGACACCTACGGTTTTCATGGTATTCATGGACGCGCCGCTGCAATAGCCAGCGGAATGAAAATAGCTAATCCGGCGCTTAGCGTGTGGGTAAGTACCGGCGACGGCGATTCGATGGCAATTGGCGGTAATCACTTTATTCATACCGTCCGTCGTAACATCGACATGGTTATATTGTTGTATAACAACCAAATTTATGGTCTTACTAAAGGTCAATTTTCGCCCACTACACCTATGGGAGCCATTACCCGAACTTCGCCTCAGGGTACGCTCGAAGCCCCGTTTAAACCGGCTGAACTTGTAATTGGAGCGCAAGGAACATATTTTGCCCGCGTTGTTGACAACAATCCAAAAATGATGACAGAAATTTTTGAAGACGCGGCAAAACACAAAGGCACATCGGTAATAGAAATTTTGCAAAACTGCAATATTTTTGCCGACAAAACTCATGAAGCCGTTACCGGTAAAGATTTTCGCGATGAAAATCAACTTCTTCTCAAACACGGCGAACCGGCTCTTTTTGGCAAAGACAAAAAGAAGGGTATAAGATTGGGAAAATGCCGTTTAGAAATTGTCGAAATAGGCAAAGATGGAATTACCATCGACGATATTTACGTGTACGACCGTTATGACGTAGACCCGACAATACAGATGATGTTTGCAAAAATGACGCCGCCAAATTTTCCTATGGCAATTGGAATTATTCGTTCGGCTCAAGCAGACGTATTTGACAATCTCATTGAACAGCAAATTGACGCGTACAAAGCAAAATCGTCAATTCGTTGCGTCGATGATATGCTTCATAGCGGCGACGTATTCGAAATTTAATGCAAATTTAAGAAAATACTATGAATATAAAATTTTCGTCAAACGTTGAACTTGGTATCAGAGAAGTTCGTCAAGTAACCGGTCTTTTGAAAGATAAATACGGGTTAGACTACTCTGATTACGCCTTAACATCCTTCAAAAGACGCGTTGAAAATTTCTTGTCAACAAAAAGATACGGCATAGAAGAATTATTAAAACAATTAGCTTCGCCGGATTTTTTAGACCATTTTGCCGGAAAAATTGCTGTTCCTGAAACAGAAATGTTTAGAGACCCCACGTTTTGGATTCTTCTGAAAAATAATTACATATCAAATTTAGTTAAGGAAAATCCTAAAACTAAGATATGGTTGCCAATGTGTGCATCGGGTGAGGAATATTTCAGTTTGGCAATACTATTGAAAGAATGTGCGTGGACAGACAGCATTGAAGTTTTCGTTTCGAGTATGAGCAATGAATCGCTCGAAGAAATACGACATGGAGCGATGTGCGTTGAAAAACTTGAAGTGAGTTCAAAAAATTACTCCAGATTTCAGGGAACAAGTAATTTTGCCGACTATTACAAAACATCGGGGAATAAAGTTATTTTTGACAAAACGTTATTCTCCAACACCAAATTTTTCAAGGATGGTCTTGATTTTAGCAAAGAAATGCCACACATAAATTTGGTATTGTTTAGAAATAAGTTCATCTATTTCAACTCAAGTCTGCAATACAAGGTTTGCGACGCTTTGTATAACAAAATGGCTGCTAAGGGATTACTTGCACTTGGGGTGCTCGAAGAGGTGGAAGGAAAATTTTCTCCGGTAAACAAAAACGAAAGCGTATTCCTGCGGAGAGGATAGACGGTTTTAGAAGGTTAAAGGGGCAGGAAAATTATGATGCGCCGTAAAACAAATACCGTACATATTGGCGCCTTGCCGTTAGGAAGCGATTATCCGGTTAGAGTGCAAACAATGACCAACACCGACACTATGGACGCAAACGCTACGGTGGCGCAGTGTATACGTATCGTTGAAGCAGGAGGCGAATATGTTCGCATCGCCGCTATTGGCGTTCGCGAAGCCCAGCAACTGTCGATTATAAAAAAAGAGTTGCAAAAACGCGGATATCATGTCCCGTTGATTGCAGATGTGCACTTCAGTCCGAAAGCCGCCGAAATAGCGGCGCAAATAGTTAATAAGGTACGAATAAATCCGGGCAACTATGTAGACAAAAAATCGAAAAAAACGGAAAATTATACCGAACACGAATATTCCTTAGAACTTGAGCGTATTCACGGGCGACTTTTACCGCTGATAAAAATTTGCAAAGAAAACGGCTCTGCTATCCGAATAGGCAGTAATCATGGCTCGCTGAGCGACCGCATCATGAAGCGTTATGGCAATTCGTCGCAGGGAATGGTAGAAGCGGCAATGGAGTTTCTACGAATTTTTGAGGCTGAAAATTTCAATCAGACAGTAGTTTCAATGAAATCAAGCAATGTTTACGTGGCTATTGAATCTACCAGAATGTTAGTAGAACGAATGAAGCAAGAAAACATGCACTACCCCTTGCACTTGGGTGTGACAGAAGCAGGCGAGGGCGACGATGGAAGAATTAAATCGGCGGTGGGAATAGGCGCATTGTTGATGGAAGGCATAGGTGATACGCTCAGGGTGTCGCTTACAGAGCCGCCGGAAGCAGAAATACCGGTGGCGTTCAATATTCTACAGGCATGTAGGGTTAGAATTAGCAAGCCGGAGTATATTTCTTGTCCATCGTGCGGAAGAACACGTTTTGCGCTGCAAAATACGGTGGCAAAAATAAAAGAACGAACAGCCAATTTAATTGGGCTGAAAATAGCAATAATGGGATGTATAGTTAATGGACCCGGAGAAATGGCTGATGCTGACTATGGGTACGTTGGCGAAGCTCCGGGAAAAATTACGCTATACAAAAAAAAAGAAATAGTTAAAAGAAATATTCCCGAAGAAAAAGCGGTGGAAGAGTTGATAAATCTGATAAAAGCGAATGGAGACTGGAAAGAGTAGTATGAAAAAAATAAACTTGTTCTTATTATTGGCAATTTGTGTAAAAATATCAATTGCGCAAGATGTAATTTGGCATGTAGAACTACATTCATTTTTCAACAACACCGAATTTGGCAAAAGCGCTGTAAAACATTCTCAAACAATGACAGGCGTAAGTTTTGCGCCTCAAATTGGTTTGAGTTATCAGGAAAAACATCGCATGTTGCTTGGCGTTAACGCTATACACGAATTTGGAAGCCACAAGGCGATTGACTACGCATTTCCGATGGCGTACTATCATTTCAAAGGCAACCCGTTTACGTTCTACATGGGCTCTTTTCCCCGAAAAGGATTAATTGACAACTATTCCAGAATGTTTTTCAAAGATTCTGTCGGTTACTATCGCCCTGTAATCAATGGTTTGCTGTGGGAAATACGCTCATCGAAAGACGATTTTTTTAACGTGTGGTTCGACTGGACCGGCAGACAAACATACAACCAACGAGAATCATTTTTCATGGGATGGTCGGGCAAATACAATCACAATTTGGTTTATATACAGCAGTTTGGGTATATGTTTCACTATGCCGGAAGTTTGAATCCGACACTTTACGAGCCGGTGCAGGACAACGGACTTATTTTAACTGCATTGGGGCTCAACCTGAGTGAAAATACATTCTTTGATGAATTGGATATAAATGCCGGATGGTCGGTAGGGCTCGAACGAGACAGAGGCAGTAGCAACAGATGGATAAACCCAAACGGATTTTTGTCTGAAATAAGAGCCGAGTACAAATACTTTGGAGTGTTTAACACCTTGTATAAAGGAGAAAAACAGCAAAAATCCTACAAAATTCATGAGAACAACCTATACTGGGGCGACCAAACATACAGAGTTAACACATACAACCGAACAGATTTTTATGTGAATTTTATCAAAAACAAAGCTGTAAACGTAAAATTCATTTATTCATTTCACTTTATGGAAAACAGAACTTATCACGAACAAACGTTGAACGCTGTTTTTGGGTTTTAGGCTTTATAGATGTCTCACTTCGCTCGACATGACGTTAGCAATGTCGCGTTCTGTAACGTTGCTTAATCTTCGTAAATGCGCGACAGACGCGTAATACAAGCTAAAAACATTCAGTTTTGTTAAAATTTTGTAACCTTTTTTTTCGCTATGCGTATAATAATACAAACAAAAAAAGAGTTTTCTAAAAATATTTTATTAATTTTGTAGTTTTTTTCAATACATAGAATGTACGATGGTAAAAGCAGTTACATACACGAACATGGCTGAAGCTAAAAGCGAAGGCAGAGCAAGGAACACCGCAGTGTGGAAAGCGGTAACCTGCGCTGCGGCAGCTATGTTTTTTAGCTTGTTAAACTGCCAGCATGTAAACTCTCAAATTGTTAACTGCCAGCCGTATGTGACGTTTATGGACTTGTCGGTAGGCATTCAACCCTTCCCGCCATGTACGCCATACGTATACACATGGAACATTGTTATTCACTTACAGACGTCGTTTTTGAACGCCGGAGCTACAAACTTCAGGATGCGGGTAGATTGGGGCGACGGCGCAGTGCAAGAAATACCGCGTAATCAATTTACGCAAGCCGGCACAAGCGGAACGTTTACTATTTTCACTGCAACAGTAACGCATACCTACACTGCCAGAGCTAACTGCGGATATACCATCCAAAACGAATTTTTGCTTGGCAGCAACACAACATGGTGTCAATCGCACCTTAGGGAGCCGGTTGAAGCGTGGGCAAGAGACAATGTAGCGGCATCGGGGGGAGAACTAAGGCTGCACAGCGAAGTGCAAAACTCGCCCGGACGACCGTGGGAAAGATTGTATTGCGAAGGCTCCTCAATAGACGCTACATTTTTTGATGTTACGCGTATGGCGTGCGTTGTGAGTACGCTGCACAACCCAAACCTTAACATGAGAGAAACACGTTACAGATACGGCACCACAAATACTATAGGCGGAAATATAGGACCTGCTCCGGGTGTGTCGCAAGCGCCAACAATAAACAGCACGGCAACCACCTCAAACCCGACCGGCACGGTGCCTCCCAATGTGGGGCAAATACCGGCAATGCCTATTGTGCGGGTTGTTAGAGACGCAGACCCGCCTACAGTTGCAGGGCAAGTGTATGTTATTACTTTGGACAACTGGAACGTGTGCAACGGACCGGCAGCCCAAAATCCTAATGGACAAGTTTCTACTATAGCTCAAGTACGTATCATAGCGCGTCCGCCGAGACCTACCCCGCAAACTTGGGAATTTTGTCACGACAATCACTACAGCGGCTCGGCGAGTATGTCCGCTAACGTATCAAGCACAGCAATACACAATCCGGTAGGATTTACCGGAGGTTTCTATACATGGTATGCAGCCGGAGCTAACGGAGAAATGACAGGAAACCCAATATTTACAGGAGCTACCTTCAATCCGTTGAACAGACTGACAGGCGGCAGAACGGCTGGACAGGAAATGACAGTTTCGCGTCCCGGAATATACGATTTTTGGGTAGTATACACAGCCACAACCAACGAAGGTACGTGCACGTCGGAGCCAAGCAGAATGAGATGGGTTATCAGAAATGATATTTCGGCGGTACCCGTAAAAGGAACAGCAGACAGACATACAGATGCGTTACACAATATTAGCATACAGGGCGCTGCTCCCACCAACGCAAATATCAGACAAGGTTATGAACAAGGCGCTTGGCCCACGCACGTATGCGCAGGAGAAAGATTTACGCTAAGATTAAATCCACACGCAACGCAGGACGCTAACCCCCAAAGAATAACATCAGGCGGAACAAGTCCGTATGCAACAATTGACCAAAATGTACACTATGTGTGGGCTATAATAACAGGCACTTCGCACGGTACTTATTGCGGCTCAGACCATAACGCCAAGTTTGTTCATCCCAACGGAACGCGAAGCGGCTCAATAACAACCGCCACGCCTAACGCTCATCAAGTAGATATAGTGTTTGGCGTGGAAGGAAACAACGCCTTCGGCAAATTTAACACGCTGGCGCCTCAAACAGTAACTATCAGAGTGTATAGAAGATACAATAACGGCATAGCTACAAATACCAACGGCGGAGTATCAAGACCCGGTTGCAGATGGAATCCATCGGTTACTACTTGGCACAACGTAGGAAATATTTGTACCGCTTGTCCGGGCGAATTTTTTGACCATCACGTTGTGGTACATCCCAGACCGTCGGCAAGCTTGATAGAACAGGAATCAAGCAGAGAACTGTGCGCAAATACGTCTCACAACCTGCAGATAAGACGCGTTAGAGGCTCTGCCGTTGGTAATCCTATACAGGTGTGGCTGGCAAACACAAGTGGAACAATTGACCCAAGCCACACAATAACCGTAAACAGTGCAGGAGCAGCCGGTAACTTTGGCGACAACGGCGGTACCGGAACTATCAACGTAAACCCTCCAAATGGCTCTGTAACCCACTATACAATACAAAGAGCAAGAGATAACGTAACCGGCTGCGTGTCTGAGCGTACCGTCTCGCATATACATAACGTGGAAGTAGCCCACGAGTGGACAATGGGTACCTGTTGCAACACTTATGGTTCATGTTGGTGCTGTATTTCGAGCTATGCGCGAATAAAAAACACCTACACCATATACAAACGGTGGCCCCTTGCTACGCCTACATGGCTACGCCAACCGCCTAATCTGTTGTGCCCGAGCACTGCATACAACCAAACCGGCGCCTCAGATCCGAGACGTAACTGGCAGGCAAGCATAGTGTTTGGAGCAAATACAAGTCCAACCAATCTTGCAGGACCTCAAATGGCAACCGGCACAAATCCGGTAACTTTGCACGCAAATAATACTGTAAGTTTTCCGGCTGCTACTGCGGTGACGCGTAACTTGCAGCATGTGTTTAGCTCTACCGGCGCATTTTCGGGCAATGTCACCAACTCGGCAGTATTTGCAGGAACAGCATTATCAAGAACAACCACTAACGGCGCAATTCCCAATGGAACGGCAGCTTCGGTTAGCGTAAGAACGATATATCAGGATTCAGGAATACGCCCGGGTGGAAACTCTGAGTGTGCAACATCAACAATAACATCATCGCACACCGTTCTGCCACACCCCACGGCAAGAGTTGGCACACAGGTGCAAGTGGCGTTAAACGGACAAATGGTTAATGTTAGCAATAACAGAATTATTTGCAACGATAATACCACAGGAATACGATTTTTAATACAGGCTACAGGCTTTGCAGGTTGCAATTGGTCAGTTGGTTGGGAATTGCGGAAAGCAAGCTACGGTAACGCGCTTATTCTAAGCGGAGTAGCTAATATACCCGGAACGACGTCCGGCACAAGCGCGCATTTCCCAATAGAGTTCACACCTCAACAATTGGATGCAATTCAAGCAACACGTCCCGGAGAATATATCCTGTTATTAACATGGGTAAGGCAAAATGGATGTGGAACGGGATTAGACTGCCCTGATGGCACTGTAAACAATAACCCTGCCGGAACAAACTGGAACAGAATAAACGTGCGTCCAAGTATTTCGGCTTCTATTTCAGGAACTCAACAAATTTGCGAAGGACAAACTGCCCCAAACGTCAGAGTGGAATTTTCGCCAAACGATGCAGGTAGCACATATTCGTTCACATACACAACGTCGCGTCCCGGAGCCGGAAATGTAACTATTTCAAACATCACCCCTCCAACAAGGTTTTTTGATGTGGCGCCCAACTTAATAAATACCGGCAGCGGAACCACCACCGTAACATTAGTTTCGGTAAGTCAAACGCTTAACGGACTGACGTGTCCGGCGAGTCCGCTACCGCAACAGCTTACAGGGCAGCATGTTATAACCACCGTGCGTCCTAAGAGCGCTGGAGACGATGTATCCGGCTGTAGCAATACTATTCAACTTGCTGCCGAACCCGCCGAAGCAGGCGAAACAGGCACATGGCAAATAGAAACCTCTCCAAATACTTTTGTAAACTTTAGCGCCACTAATTCAGGAAATGCCATTCGAGATGTTTGGCTGACAGGCGGCATTAACAATCCTAATGCCGTTATACACATTGCGCAAGGAGAATTTGGCACCCGTAGATTAAGATGGCAAATATCAACCCCGCAGGGCACTCCGCCATGCGCCGACGAGGTCTACGTGTCTTTTGGCACCCACCCCGACGATGGCGAAATTAGAGGCATAGCATCTACATGCGGTCTTGAGGTAAATCTTGAAGGACGTTCAACAGGATTAAGGCTTCTCAGTAGTCCGCCTCACGAGCATCCTTTGGAAGTTAATAATACCGGCAGAGTTAGACGCTGGGAAGAAGGAGTATGGGTCTTCATGGGCTACACGCCGCCGTCTTATCCGGTTAGTCCTGCCGGAACAGGCTCTGTAGTTTCGCTACGCAACCTTGATACAAACGCTGCCACAGAGCCGTTAAATCAAACGGTTCCTGCCGGACAGCCGAATAATTATCCGCCGTCGTTAGCCGGCAGACCAATACTTAGCAGAGTAAACTCAGACGACAATCACAATATAGGATTTATTGTCGACCGTCCGGGTATTTATGAATTTGCGTTCTTTATTCGCACCGGCTGCTCGCCGCCATTATTGAGAACTCATAAAGTTGAATTTATTGCTGTACCCGTAGTTGCCGCTGTGCCTGATATAACTCTATGCCCTGCTGAAACTGAAAATATAACCTTCTCTGATGCAAACTGGCTTTCGAGCTTCACGGCAACAACAACGCCTATGATAACCTACACTTGGTCAGGACCAAGCCATCCGTCGAGTATATCAAACGCTAACAATCCTGCTGTAATCACTGCATCCGCCAATGTCACAACTTCTCCCATAACACACAGCTTTACCGTCACTCCGAGCTTTAACGGATGTCCGGGCGCTGCAAGGAACTTTAACGTCATTGTTAAACCTAAACCCGTATTATTTGCGCGTCCCGGCGAACATTTTCTATGTCCGGGAGAAGAATTTTCCGTATGGCTTAGCAATCGCCCCATGAATATAAACAGCGTTGTTCAGCAAGCAACTTATACATGGGAGAGCGAATCGTCTCCGCTTAATCCAACTTCGCACGATAATCAGGGCTTTGAGCCAAATACTTCCGGAGTAACTCGCCCCGTCGACGCTACTACCAATTTAGTATTTACCTCCGTTGAGCCCGACAATCCATTCCCTGACACAGGAACTATAACAGTCACAGCCGAGGTAAACGGCTGTAAGAGCGAGCCGGTAACATATCAAATAACCGTCAATCCTACTCCTTTCCTTCATTTTCAGACTGGCGGGGATAATGTGACGGTTGTAGACGGCATTTCGCACATTTCGTATTGCTCCGACCAGAACGTAACTATACGCGACGGCGGCAGCGAAGCGCCCAATCTTCATCTTGAGTTTTGGAGTAATGTTCAGGGCGCCGACTACTTCTTCAATGTTACCGGCGACGATGTGGGCGACTTAATGCCTATGTTTGTTGAACTTCCCGCCACAAAAGTAAACAACGATTCGCCCGACCGTTTTGCAATAACAACTGACGAAAGGTTTCGAACTGTAGACAATACTACTATCAACGACCGCGTTGCAAGCGTAGCTGTTCGCGCCGTTGCCGGCGGATGTTCTGCAACGGGAAGCTACATAATGATAGTTAAGCCTCGTCCGGTCATCATGTCGTTGTCAGACCAAGCGTTGTGCTCGTCTACTGCGCCCTCTCATCTGTTTACTTTTGCCAATATCAATCCACAACTAACCAACCCCAAATCGTCGCATGAATTTACTTATTCGTGGGTATTACCATTACCCGGGGAAATAGACAAATTCGATCCTTCTGTTATACAAGACGGTTTTCCCGGTGTTGCCGGCTCTCCAATGACTAATCCAGCGCCTCCGGCAGAAGTTATTTTAATAGGCGGAGATGAAAGCAAAACTATGACGGTTGCCGGAGGAACTCCATGGGCAGGTATTCAAGTGCCGGTGGGAGTTGACGCAACAAACAAATCAGTTCAAATACGCGTAGTTCCACGCATGGAAGGTTGCGATGGCACACCGGTTAACTTTTCGTTGACTTCGCTGTTGCGCCCGAAAATACTGCCCGAAGGCGCCGCATTTACGGCTGAGCATAGTCAGGCAGTTTGCTCAGGCAATCCTTTCGCAGATTTAATGTTTAGAGATAACACCGGCGGCGAATTAGTTGAATTTATATGGACGTCTGATAATCAGGATACCGGCGTTGCGGCAAACAGTCCCGCCGACAACACCGGACCGGTTCACGCGTTAGGTTTCGAAGCCTCTACCAATATTTCGGGCGTTGATATCGTTTCTACCGTCACCGTTATAGCAAGGACGGTAGTAGTTGGTCCGGGCGCTACCGGTTGCGAAAGCACCCCCGAAACGTTTACTTACACGGTATTGCCGGCGCCTGTTATAGACCCCGTAGTTATCAGCATCGATGACGCCACGCTGTTGGCAATTGGCGGAGTGTACGAGTTCTGCAAAGACGATGAACTTATATTTGCACCCTTTACCTCAGCAAACATAGCAAACGGTAAAAATATAGGAGTGAAATACAGTTGGGGAGTTTCAAACGTATTAGTAGGCGTCGATTTGCCACCAATTTCAAATACCGAAGAATTTTTGCCAGATGGTATAACACCGAATCCAAACTACTATCCGTTAGATGCAATAAAAATGCGCGATTTTGTTGGCGCAAATAATATTACCGGCGACAAAATACCTTCTACAGTAACTGTTTTTGCAGTAACCGATGCTCCCGACAACTGTCCTCAAGTTATGCCTTTGGATATTCAATTAGCTCTAAAGCCTAACGCGCAGATGTCGCCAGTTACTCCCGACCCGATGTATTATTGCACCGGTATTCAGACACAGGTAGTTCCATTTGAAAACGATATTTCCTATTCCAACGAAATGTTAGATACGCGCTGGACAATCGATAATCCATCAATTTCCCGTGCGCATACCACTTTCGGCGGCGCAACCATACCTGCGTTGCCTGCTGCGGGAACAATAAATACCGGTTATTTCCCTGCGTTCTACACAAATAACCCTAATTCTGAGCCTAAACACGACGACCCGCCGGTTGAGGCAGAGGTAACGGCATGGTCTGTAGTTGATGGTTGCGCCGGCGACCCGATTACTTTCCGAATAGTTATCAGACCTTTGCCTGACATCAACATACCTGCCGATACTATAATGTGCGTTGGCGAGCCTTTCCCGCCGGTATTCCTTTCAAGTCCGAGCTTCCCGTTAGGCACTGTACCTGTAACTTTCCACTGGCGTCAGGAAGGACCTTCTATAGGCTCCACTATGCGTGAAAATACAACCTTTATACGTCCGTTTAATGTAGACAATGGCACGCCCAACAAGCTGCTGCCCGAAACGTCAACGTTCGTAGCCTGGGCTGTATTTGACGAATGTACAAGCCCTGAAGCGCGATTTACGGTTACCGTACTGCCTCAGGCACAGATGCGCGACTACGGTAGTATTGAACTGTGCGCCGGCGACCCTGAAAGTCCCCTGCCGTTCGTTTCAATACTTCCCACTCAGTCGCACGACTACGACCTTAATTATTCGTTCAACTGGCGTTTTGTAAACCCTGCAAACTCTAACGATGAATTATATGACCCGCCTGAAGAATGGAAAACCATAGAAAATAGCTGGATAAAGCCTGACGACCCTCTGTGGGGTCCCGGACCTGCGCTTGGCAACCCATACACAACAATAGCCCATTTCACAGGCAGACAAAACGATTACGGAGGTCATCCGCAAGGCGTACACGATGATTTCCCTGTAGTAGGACATTTGCCATGGTTTGTAGGCGATACGGCAAACATACCTCATCCAAGCAGATTGTGGACAGTTACGCAAATAGAACAATTGCGCATAACTCCGCAGGTTTCTATGCGGCTGCCGGCTCCAAACGAAAATCAAATTAAGACTTGCAACGGTATACCTACAGAATCATTGATAACCATCAAACCTCTACCAATAACCCGTTTTTCACCTAATATGGATCCTTGCGTATCACAGGGCGGCAGGTCATTGTACGAATTGGAACTGGTAAATCCCGCTTTCCTTGCATCGGGCTACGAGTGGGGCTACTATACTGCTCCGGATGCAATGCACACTCACGAATTTGGTCCTGATATACCTAATCAAAGAGAACCAAACGCTATAACGCCCGTTGGCTCGTTCAAAGGCAGGTCTTATGAAGTATTTCATTATCAAAATATAGGTTTTTGGGAAGGCTATATTACCGTGCAGCAAGAATATGAAGGATGTTACGCGCCCGTGCTTCGTCGCCGCATACGCACTGAGCCAGCGCCGGTAGTGACATTCAGTTTTAGTCCCACAGAATTGGACACATTGATACACGTATGTCACGGCGAAGTAAGACAAGTGTTTGCCACAGTAGACGGTAAAACTGAACTTGATAGCCACATAAATATAATGTACATTTCTGAGGCAAGTCTAAGCAGTCGAATAATTTTGAATCCATGGGCTACTTATACTCATTCTCCCAACAAACCGGTAGCAACGATAAGCTTCCAAGCTCAAGGCGGCACATGCAAAAGCGAAGTTTTAACCCTTCAAGCCGTTGTTTACCCGCTTCCTGAGGCTATTTCTATGCCCGACCGCGAATACTGCTCCGAGCAGTTGGAATGGAACATGTCTGTGGCTCACGGGTCAGTTGGGCCCGATGGCTCCATTATTGCAGAAAATAACACTCCAAGATATTACACTAACGACATCGCTTGGCATCGAATAATCAACGGCAATGAAATTGCCTTAGGCAACGTTCCCAGCAAAGCGCTTCAGGTAACTATGAACGCTCTAAACTCTACCGGCGACGAGCTTGCTCACGCCAATTCATTGCCTATGCTGCCACGCGAAATGACAGTTGACCAAACGTTCAGATACAGCGTACGGCAAACGCGAACGTACACATTGGAAGACGGTAATACTCAGTTCTGCCGAAGCTCAGCGTCGATGGCTAACATGTTGGTTATGCTTTCGCCGGCTGCGCCCACACTCGACAGACTTGCAGCCGACCCCGGCGCCATGTCCTACTGTCATAACCCATCGAGACCGTACACGCTCTACGCTAATGGCGATGCGTTCACTAATGCGCTGAACTGGTTTGAATATAGAGAAGACCCGCCACTGTCGGGTAATATAGAACTCGTTAGAATAAACAGCACCCCCGCAAACAACAGGGAAGCAAGTATATCGGTGTGGCAACAGGAAGCAAGCTCCGTGCGCACCGCCGAAACGCCTTCCTCGCCGGCAGAGTTCGAGCCATTCACATACTATGTGCAAGCAACCGGATTTAACAGATGTTTGTCGGCATTAGTTGAGGTGCCATTGACTATCTTCCCGCTGCCTGAACTGGACATTTTATTGGAGAAAAAACTGACAACGGGAGCCTTTGTGGAACAAGAAGGAGGATGCTCTCCATTTGACCAGTATCTCAGCAATCTGTCGCCAAGCGCATTCGTTGACTATCGTTTGCGATGGAATACAACTTTGCCAACTCAGCTAATTCAGCGTTTCGACCCTAATAATCCCGAATCAACGCGTTATATGCACGAATTTGACACCAGAGGCACCATGCCCGAAGCTGCAACTATCAGATTAGAAGGTATATACAGCTCAGGTTTATATAATCAGGACACGCGCTTCAAAGACCCCGACGTGGGTGGAATGATAGGCGCATATTGCCGCAATGTGCTTGAAAGAACTATTATGATACAACCCGGCGTTAGAGCCCAATTCATAACTAATGTTTCTGAAGGCTGCGGACCTCTTAACGTTATGATAACCGGTCAGGGACAATCGTTCCGTGCAATAAATTTCAGATATTATCTAAACTGGAACTCCACCGAGTTTTCTGAGCCTCCTTATCCGGGACATGATGACCCCGCCTTAGACCGCAATTTTACTATAGCGCCAAGCGATAACCCCAATAACATGTACTATGGCGCATCTGTGCCAAACATGATGCACTCGTTCCCTCACACAAGCGGCGAATTTGCTCCGCAGGTGTATAACGTGTGGTTGCAGGTAGACAATGGCGCATGTTATGACAACGTAATGCGACAAATAACAGTATATCCTGTGCCTAATGCCGACTTTATACACACCTACAGCAATATCGCAACCGAGCAGGTTTGCCCCCCCGATGGCGTATTATTTACCAATACCAGCGCAAGCAATCCATTGTTGGGTCAAATAAACTCCGGAGATAACGCTGCAAACCCGACGCGCTATTTCTGGACTTTCGGCGACGGCGAAGAAAGAATTACTTTAGACAAAACTCCCTTCTATCACGAATATACAAACAGAATTTCATCATCGCGCATTTCGCGTCCTATACTTATGACGGCGCGCAACGAGTTTACAGCAAACAACGGAGCTATAATAACTTGCAGCAGTCCCCTTGCGCGAAGTACGGTAATGGTTGCGCCGCAAGTTAAAGCCGCTTTTATAGGCGACCGTGAGGCTTGCTCGCCGGCTACCGTCAGATTTATGAACATGTCTGAAGGCTCTATAAATAATTTTGCGTGGAACTTTGGCGACGGAACTACCGACAATATCCCTAATCCTACATACGTAACTGAACACACGGGCGCGCGCGACCAAGCAAGACATCAAACTGTGTCTCTGACAGTTAGCAACACATGGTGCTCCGACACTTATTCCCAACCGTTCAGTCTCAATCCTCAGCCTGTGGCAAGCTTTATCCTGCCGGGCGGAGGCTGTCAGCCCTTAGAAGCCGTGTTTATCAACACTTCCATTGATGCTACTTTGCACGGCGGTCGTCCAAATCCGTTAAACGGCGTTACTTACACATACATCTTCGGCGACGGCGAATCGATAACCCTCGATAATAGCTCTCCGGTAAGCCATACCTACGTAAATGAACTTGGCGCCATACTGCCGCGTTATCCGGTATTAATAGCAACAAATCAATGGGGTTGCACCGCCCAAACACCTACCGGCATAGGCATAAACGCCATCAATATATTGCCTTACATAAAAGCAGATTTCATAATGGAACCGGTGAGCACGCCACATTGCAGTCCTCTAACTGTTTATTTCAGAAATACGTCAATTGGCGACACTCATTTTGAATACGATTTTGACGACGGCTCAGTAATTTCATACGACAAGTTGAGCGGCGGATTTATATCCCGCGTGTTCAGTACAGACCCGTCAACAGGCATGTGGCAAGATAAGAACTTCAACATCACGCTTACAGCCAGAAACGATGCAAACCATTGTACAGATACACACACCGAAACGTTGACGGTACTTGCTACGCCCGTTGCCAATTTTGTGCCGGGGTATCCTTACCCGCTCGATTTCCAGTGGCCCACGCCGCCAATAACAATCACGAACTTAATACCTGCAAATCAACGCGGACAATTGACATACGAATGGAGTTGGGTAAATACCGACTTAAGACAGAAAAATGTTTTCTCAGAATCAGTTTTGCCAAACAACCTGAGCTTGTCGCAATGGGGTACATTTGATATAACACAACATGTTACGGCTCCTAATGGACTGTGCTACGACACTCAGACACTTGCGGTAAAAATAGTAGCTCCGGTAGTATTTGCTAACTTTGCGGATGTTCCTCCTCAGTGCGCCCCAACCGAAGTACGCTTCGATAATTTATCAAGGTGGGCTGCATCGTCATTGTGGAACTTTGGAGATGGATATACATCAACCGAAACAAATCCGGTGCATGTATACGCCGATCCGGGAGTTTACACTGTAACCCTGATAGTTACAAGCCACGAAGGCGACAGAAGCACTATGACAAAAGAAGTTGTAGTTCATCCAACCCCTAAACCTCATTTTCAGGTATCTCCGGCGCATTTGTTCGTAGGTCAGGAAATGCGCGCATTTAACTTCACGCAGCACACAATGCCCGATGGCGTAACACAATATCCTGTTTGGTATCAGTGGGATTGGGGCGACGGCTCGCCTCACGACACGGCTCGCGTCACCACGCACACCTTCCTGAGAGCCGGTTCGTTTGATGTAACTTTGACGGTAGGAACCTACACGCAACCCCAATGTGTGGCGTCCTACACAATGTATGGAGCTATCGAACTCGAATCTCACGGAGATATAAGACTTCCAAACGTGTTTAGACCATGGACGCCCGAAACGCAAGGCATTATGGGCGGTGGCAGTGAAACCAACGGCGACAATGGCGAAGTACCCGGCAGCGGTGTCGATATTGGAGACGTCAACGACCCGAACAATCCGCATGGAGTTAACGACATAGGCGGGTTTCAGGGCAATTCTCTGATACGTTTCCCGAATAACGCACAATATCCTTACGACCATACCGACCCTACCGACCCGAATCATCCGAATCATCCGCTAAGCCCGAATAATCCGTTTAGCCCTAATTATATCCCGCCGGCAATTACCGGCGTACAACCGGACAATTCAATACCGTCGCGCGGCTACAAAAACCATCTATTCTTCCCGTCGGTGTTGAGCCCAACATCTTCATACAGAATGACAATATTTTCAAGATGGGGAGTGAAAATATTCGAAACGAACGACCCGACAAAAGGTTGGAACGGATATTACAGAGACAGGTTATGCGAAGAAGGGGTATACATATATAAAATAGAAGGAGTTTTCCAAACCGGACGACCGTTCTCGGTGTCGGGTGATATAACGTTGTTAAGATAATAAAATAAAATATATAATATAAAATAAAATAAATTGATAAAATGTTAAATTTTTAAACCGAAAAATTTTTATGATACGGATAAAATACATATTGTTATTAAAAATCCTGATTTTTACGAGCGTTGGCGTATACGGGGTTAATCCGCAGTACAGTCAATACTACGCAAGTCCCCTTCTTCTTGCTCCCTCTTTTGCGGGCAATTCGTTAGGCTCTCGCGCATTTTTGACCTATCGCGACCAGTGGGCAAAACTACCCGGCTCATACGTGACTTACGCGGTTGGCATCGATAATAATTTCTACGCTCTGAACAGCGGTTTTGGATTGGTTATCCTGCACGATGTAATTGGCTCGGCACGATTAGGAACAACCAGCGCTTTCGGGCTGTATTCTTACCGGTTCAATATTACCGATGAATGGCGCGTAAGACCCGGTATAAGTTTTGGCTATGCGCAGCGCTCGCTATCACGTCACGCCGTTTGGGGCGATATGATTTCAATAACGGGCACTGACAACGTCACTGTGGAGCCGCCAATTCCGCCCTACGACTATTTCGATGCAGCATCGTCGATTGTTGTTTACGACAGAAGAATGTGGTTTGGGCTCTCTGTAGATAATTTAATGAGACCGGCAAGGTCGTTTTCCAAGCAAGGCTCAAGAATACCGATGGAATGGAAGCAGTTTGGAGGTATTAACTTTCCAATAGCTTCGGGAGTAGGCAGAGTGACTGAAATTCTTACGCTTAACTATCTGTTGAAGATGTCGCAACTATACCAGCAGTTAGACGTCGGTATAAATTGGACGCGAGGGCCGTTAATGTTAGGTTTTGCATGGCGCGGACTGCCGCCGGATGGAATTGACGCACTGATTGTAACAATAGGACTATCCTATAATAACATAGGATTTGGCTATAGCTATGACTACACAGTGTCTAAATTAGGACACTCGGTAACAGCGGGTTCGCACGAAATAACGCTTTCAATTTCGTTTAACGAAGGCGGTATTTCAACCAGAATGAGCGAAATACCTTGTCCGGATGTTGTGAGATTCAGGATGTTTGGAGACAAGGAAAGCTTTAGATGATTATGAAGTTCTTGGTTTTATTTGTTTACTGTGCCCTTCCTCTTTTGGTTTCGGCACAAGCCAATACTTACAACATAATTCCCAAGCCGGCAAAACTGACCCCGCGTAGCGGTCAGTTCGTTTTCGATTCGCATACGCGCATAGTTGCTCCAATAAGAGAACCCAATGTATTCAACGCAGTGTTTGTACTGATGGAGCGTTTACTGCTAACTACCGGATTTAATACAGAAGTAGTTGATATTACAAGAGAAGATATAAGACCCGGAAGAAACATGGTTTATTGCCAAATAGATACATCGCTCGGCAAAGAAGCGTATAAATTGACAATAAGCGCAGACCGTATAGATATTTTAGCCGGCTCGGCAACAGGGATATTTTACGCAATGCAAACAATAAGACAGTTGCTTCCGCCCGAAATAGAACGAAACAGACTTGCAAGCGGCGTAGAGATAGCAGTTCCTTGCGCTGTGATTGAAGATGAACCTGTATTTTCGTATCGCGGTGTAATGTTAGATACATCCAGACATTTCTCAAGCATTAACGCGTTGAGAAGATACATTGATATACTTGCTTTTCACAAAATCAATCACTTACATTTGCAATTAAGCAATGACCAAGGTTGGCGAATACAAATAGACAAATATCCGAATTTGACGCAAACCGGCGCTTGGCGCGATAGTACTATCACAGGTATGCAACCGCTTGACGATGAAGAAGAACGCACTTACAATAGACGACGCTATGGAGGATTTTACACCAAAGAACAGATGAGAAACGTGTTGGCATACGCCGAAAGACGGTTTGTTACAATTGTTCCTGAAATATCGATGCCGGGACACTCATTAGCGGCGTTGGCATCTTATCCTGAATTTTCATGCACAGGCAGCGAATTTGCGGTTGCAAGCCACTGGGGACAGTTTGAAGACGTATTTTGCGCTAAAGACGAAACATTAGAATTTATTGAAAACGTTATTGCAGAAATTGTTGAACTGTTTCCGGGAAAATATATTCACATCGGCGGTGATGAATTTTCAAAAACAAGATGGCAAAATTGCGAAAATTGTCAGGCAAAACTCGAAGAATTAGGATTAGAAAACGAAGAAGAATTGAAAAATTATTTTTTAAACAGAATTGAAAATTTTGCAGCCTCAAAAGGCAAACAAATATTAATGAGAGATACCATAAATGTGAGCTTAAATTTTAGCTACTGCTATAGTCAAAACTCGACACACAGGTGGTTATGCGCCGATGGTTATCTGCCTCTGGAAAACGTTTATGACTTTGTTCCTGCTCCCGAACAAATTGGCTCGCAGGCAAACCTTTGGAGCGAATATTTAACTTCCGAAATGTACGTTGAATACATGTTACTACCACGCATAACCGCTTTATCCGAAGCCCTGTGGACACCAAGCGAACAAAAAAAATTTGAAGAATTTAGATTAAGACTTAGCCCGATGTTAAAAAGATTTGACGCTATGAACATTGTTTATTCATCTCAATAAAAAAAATTATGCAAAAAGTTATTGCCACCGAAAAAATTCCCGTCAAAATGTGGCTTGACGACGTTGAAGAGGGCGCCCTAAAACAGGCATTAAACCTTGCAAGTTTGCCGTTTGCCTTCCGACAAATATGTCTTATGCCCGATACGCATCAAGGGTACGGTATGCCTATCGGAGGCGTTATGGCAACCCAAAATGTGATTGTACCTAACGCGGTTGGCGTTGACATCGGCTGCGGTATGTGCGCTGTGAAAACAAATATTGAAACGCATGCCATAGAACGAGATAAATTGACGAAAATAATGTCCGGAGTTAGAGAACTTGTCCCACTCGGATTTAATCACCATAAAGAACGACAAGACGAAACGCTTATGCCACAAGGTTATAGCGTTGATGATTTAGTAATAGTAAAACGTGAATATTTGGCGGCTTTAAAACAATTGGGCACACTTGGCGGTGGTAACCATTTTATAGAATTACAACGTTCTGACGATGGTTTTTTGTGGATAATGATACACTCCGGCAGTAGAAATTTCGGTTTAAAAGTAGCCGAACATTACAACAAGATTGCAAAAAAACTCAACGCTATGTACTATTCATCAGTAGAGCCAAAGGTAGATTTGGCTTTTCTGCCTTTTGAGACCGACGAAGCGCATTTGTACTATCAAGAGATGAAATACTGCACAGAATTTGCATTATCTAACCGCAAATTGATGATGGAACGCATCCAGCACGTAATTTCGACTACATTACAAGGCGTTGAATATGAACCGATAATAAACATAGCGCACAACTATGCAGCGTGGGAAACGCATTTCGACTCTAAAGTCGTTGTACACCGCAAAGGAGCTACATCAGCAAAAAAAGGAGAACAGGGCATAATACCCGGCTCGCAGGGAACAAAATCGTATATCGTTGAAGGTCTCGGCAATCCAGAAAGTTTTATGAGTTGCTCGCATGGCGCAGGACGCATCATGAGCAGAGCAGCCGCAATACGTAACTTAAATCTCGAAGATGAAATACGTAAATTAGACGAATTAGGCGTTATTCACGCAATAAGAAAAAAATCAGACTTGGAAGAAGCAGCAACGGCATACAAGAACATCGAACAAGTCATGGCGTTGCAGGAAGATCTCGTAACAATTAAGACCGAACTTTCGCCATTGGCAGTAATAAAGGGAGTTTAGACGACTTTTACATGTTGCGTGAATAGTGAGACTCGCTGTGCATTGAAATATTTAATTCCATCAAATTAGGGTTCAAAAAAATAATGGCTTATTTCAAACCTTGATTCGCATTATTATTAATTTTTTTTTTTCCTATTTTTTTTTTTCAAAAAAAAATATTACCTTTGCGGCGATTTTTTGTTGAGTCGTTTCACAAATGGAGGGGGACTAAACAGCCCCCTTATTTAGTATGTAAATAGAGTATGATTAGTAAAGATATAGTAAAAGACATTTTGGTTAAGCACATTCGCGAAACAGCTATCTTCTTGGTGGACATAACTGTAAGCAGCACAAACAAAATAAACGTTGAAATAGACAGTCCGCAGGGAATTACAATTGAGGAATGCGTAAGTATCAGTCGCGCAGTCGAATCAGGTTTAGACCGTGAAGCAAACGATTTCGAGCTTGAGGTATCATCTCCCGGTTTAACCCAGCCGTTCAAAGTATTTGAACAGTACCTGAAAAATTGTGGGCAAATGGTGGAAACGCTTAAGCGCGATGGTCACAAAATAACCGGATTGCTACGCCATGCAGACACTGAAAGTATTTTACTTGAGATCTCAACAAAAATCAAGGAAGTAGGACAAAAACGACCTAAAACCGTTATACAGCCTGTTTCTATAAAGTTAAACGAAATAAAAACAACCAAACTTGCGTTAACCTTTTAATAAAAATGGATACATTAAAATTGTTGGACACTTTTGCGGAATTTAAGGAGCTAAAGAATATTGACCGCCCTACGATGATGAGCGTTCTGGAAGATGTTTTTCGCAGAACGTTAGCCGGCATGTACGGCACAGATAAGAACATAGACGTAATTGTCAATATTGACAAGGGCGACTTTCAAATACTACGCAACCGTCGCGTAGTTTCTGATGCAGCTTTTTCCGACCCGCATTGCCAAATACCTATTAGCGAGGCGCAAAAAATTGACGCCGATTTTGAAATTGGCGAAGAAGTAACCGATGAGGTCAAAATGACAGACTTCGGTCGTCGTGCAATACTTTCTTTGCGTCAAAACCTTTCTTCTCGAATAATGGAACTCGAAAAGGGCAATATATACGACAAATACAAAAATCGTATCGGCGAGGTAGTGACGGGCGAAGTTTACCAAATGTGGAAACGGGAAATACTTGTAATCGACGACGACGGCAACGAACTTATAGTCCCAAAACTTGAACAAATTCCATCAGACAATTATCGTAAAGGCGATTCTATCAGAGCGGTAGTTTTGCGTGTTGAAATGAAAAACAACACTCCTTTGATAGTGCTTTCACGAACTTCTCCAATATTCCTCGAACGACTGTTTGAACTGGAAGTTCCGGAAATATTTGACGGACTCATAACAATAAAAAAAGTTGTTAGAATGCCCGGCGAAAAAGCTAAAGTAGCCGTTGAATCATACGATGACCGCATCGACCCGGTTGGCGCATGCGTTGGTATGAAAGGCTCGCGAATTCACGGCATTGTACGGGAATTGCGAAACGAAAATATCGATGTTATAAACTACACAACCAACGTACAATTGTACATAACCCGCGCATTAAGCCCTGCAAAAATAATTTCTATTAAAGTAAACGAAGAAGAAAAACATGCAGAGGTCTTTTTGAAAGCCAGCGAAGTTTCATTGGCAATAGGTAAAGGCGGAACAAATATTAAGCTGGCAAGTCAACTTACCGGTTATGAAATAGACGTGTATCGCGAAGCAGAACAAATTGAGGAAGAGGATGTCGACCTCGATGAATTCTCAGATGAAATTGAAGACTGGGTAATTCAGGAATTGAAAAATATCGGTTGCGACACGGCAAAAAGCGTTCTTGAACTCTCGGTTGAAGATTTAGTGAAACGAACAGACCTTGAAGAAGAGACAATTAACGATGTAGTGCGAATCTTAGCGTCTGAGTTTGAACAATAAGTATTAATCATAAAGGTTAGAATATGGCAGAAGGAAAAGTATACAGATTGAGCAAAATTGCAAGTGAATTTAATGTTGGGATTACCACCATAGTAGACTTTCTTAAGAAAAAAGGACACGAAATAGGTACCGACCCCAATACTAAAATCGTTGCCGATTTGTATGCTTTGCTTTCAAAGGAATATAGTTCGGATATTTCTGCAAAAAAAGACGCAGAACGCGTTAATCTTCGCAGTCTCCGCGACAAAAAAGGAACCATCAAAGCGGCGTCTGAATACGAGAATACAGAATTTGAAGACGATGATGAACAGGATTACGACGAGCAAAAACCGCCACTTTTGATAAAAGACACAAGCTTAGGTATTAAAACGCCCTTGTTAGGCTTTAAAGTCATCGGAAAAATTGACCTCGAAGAAAATAAACCCAAAAGAAAAGATAAAAAATCGCGGGGTAAAAAAGACGGCAAAAAGGATGTTAAACAACAGCCACAGCCACAGCCACAGCAACAACAAGCCCAACAGCAGCCCAAAGACGCAAAATCTCAACAGCAAAAAGGTCAACAGCAAGCTAAAGACCCAAAACAGCAGCAGAAAAAACAGCAACAGCAATCGAAGGAACAAGAGCGTAAACAGTCGCCGGCAAACCAACAACAACAGACTAAAGACAAAAAAGTTGAAACAGCTAAAGCACCACAGGAAGAAAAACCAATAGTTGACATTCAAGCTGAAGAACCAGCATTGGCGGTCGTTGAAGAAAAAGTTGTTGAAGTTGGGTTGTTAGTTGAGCCCGAGTTTGAAAACGAATTGAAGGTAGTAGGGAAAATTGATTTAAGCGCTATCAATCAACGTGTTCGCCCAGCTAAAAAGACCAAACGAGACTTCGACAAGGAGCGTAAAGAACGTACCCAGCAATACAAGGCAGCGCTCCAAAAAGAAGCTCAGCAGAAAAATAAGGAAAAAAGCAAAAGCAAAGACAACAACAAAGACAACAAAGGAAAAACTGCTGCAGACAACAAAGCTGCCGCCGCTGCAATACTAAATAAAGACAGCCGCGACAAAAACAAAAACAATAGAGAAAGAGGCGCCGCCGAAGGACAAAAGTTGGATATTGTACGTCAGGAAGTGAAATTGAGCGGGCCTACGGTTGTTGGTAAAATTGACCTGTCTCAAAACAACGAAGGAGCAAAGTCCAAGAAAAAACGAAAACGTATTCACAAAGATAAAGAAAAAGTTGTAATTGGCGACAAAGCTGCAGCCAACAAAAAAACAGAACAACAACAACAGCAGCAACAGCAACTGCAGCATACTAAGAAAACGAAAAAGAAGAAACTTGTTCGCGCCGCAGTGAACGAGGAAGACGTACAAAAACAAATAAAGGAAACACTTTCGCGTTTAACGTCAAAGAGTTCCAAGTCCAAAACGTCAAAATATCGTCGCGACAAGCGTGATGCCGTAAGTCAGAAAATAATAGAAGCTGAAGAACTGCAACAAAGCATGAAAAACGTGCTCAAAGTAACCGAATTTGTGTCGGTCAACGAGCTTGCGGCGCTTATGGATGTTCCTGTCACTCAGGTTATTAGTACTTGCATGAATATGGGCTTGTTCGTTTCTATCAATATGCGTTTGGATGCAGAAACTTTGGCGCTGGTTGCCGATGAATTTAACTTTAAGGTAGAATTTATTAGCGCCGACGCTCAGGATATTCTTGTTGAAGACGAAGACAAAGAAGAAGATTTAACGCCGCGTTCGCCAATAGTCACTGTTATGGGACATGTTGACCACGGAAAAACAAAACTTCTTGACTATGTTCGTAACACCAACGTTATTGCCGGCGAAGCAGGTGGTATCACTCAGCACATTGGCGCATACAACGTTACATTAGAAGGCAACAAACATATCACATTTTTAGATACTCCCGGACACGAGGCATTTACGGCTATGCGCGCACGTGGCGCAAAAGTCACCGATGTTGTAATCATTGTGGTTGCCGCAGACGACGGCGTAAAACAGCAAACAGTTGAAGCTATCAATCACGCATCGGCTGCCGGAGTGCCAATAGTGTTCGCTATCAATAAAATAGACAAGCCGGAAGCTAATCCCGACAGAGTGAAGGAAGAACTTGCTCAGATGAATTATTTGGTTGAAGACTGGGGCGGTAAATATCAATCGCAGGAAATATCTGCAAAAGCAGGTATCAACATCGACCTGTTGCTTGAAAAGGTTTTGCTTGAAGCAGAAATGCTCGAACTTAAAGCAAATTCGCTCCGCAACGCCACAGGCACAATAATAGAATCAGCGCTTGACAAAGGACGCGGTTACGTGGCTACGGTACTCGTTCAGAATGGCACTCTACGCACCGGCGATGTTGTATTAGCTGGCAGTTGCACCGGCAACGTCAAAGCAATGTACAACGAGCGTAACCAAAGGATTGACGAAGCCGGACCATCTATGCCCGTCTTGTTACTTGGATTAGACGGAGCGCCTCAGGCTGGCGACACATTCAATGTTATGGAAAATTTCCGCGACGCCCGCGAAATAGCTACAAAACGCAGTCAACTGCAACGCGAACAAGGAATACGCTCCAAAAAACATATAACGTTAGACGAAATAGGACGTCGAATAGCAATTGGTAGCTTTAAAGAACTGAATATTATTGTTAAGTGCGACGTTGACGGCTCGGTAGAAGCCTTAGCCGGCTCGCTGATACAGCTTTCAACGCAAGAAATACAAGTAAACGTAATCCACAGAGCAGTGGGACAAATATCCGAATCAGACGTTTCATTAGCCGCTGCATCAAATGCAATCATAGTCGGATTTCAAGTGCGCCCATCGCTTAGTGCGCGTAAACTTGCCGAACAGGAACAAATTGACATACGTATCTACTCAATCATATACGATGCCATTGAAGAGATTAAGGCAGCTATGGAGGGTATGTTATCGCCAGAAATTAAGGAAGAAATTTCAGCAACTTTAGAAGTACGCGAAGTGTTCAAAATAAGCAAAGTGGGAATGGTTGCCGGATGTATAGTTAGAGAAGGAAAAATTTTACGAACGTCAAGAATACGTATTATTCGCGACGGAATAGTGATACACACAGGTGAATTAGGCTCGTTGAAACGATTTAAAGACGACGTAAAAGAAGTTGCCGCCGGTTACGAATGTGGACTGGAAATTGCTAACTTCAACAATATTCAAACAGGAGACATCATAGAGGGATTTGTTGAAATAGAGGTAAAGAGAAAATTGTAATCATGTACCGTAAAACAGGATTAATTTCTTTCGGACTGCTACTAATACTGCTTTTTGCCATGGCAATAGCTACTTGGTATGAACACTTGCACGGAAGCGCAAAAACAGGTTTTTATTTCTATAATAACGTATGGTTTACTTTGTTGTGGGTGCTTGCAGTCACAATGAGTTCTTACTATATTGCACTAAAATCCCTGCACAAACGCATTTCGGTGTTTTTACTGCACTTGTCATTCATAGTTATATTGTCCGGCGCATTGGCAACACGATTGACAGGAAAAACCGGACACGTGCATCTGCGCGAAAACAACAAAGTAGAATTATTTATAGATGATTGGACTCGAAGCCTTGTTGTGTTTCCGTTCTCGCTTTCGCTAAAATCATTCGAAGTTGAGTACTACCCCGGAGCTAACACGCCGGCTAATTATATCAGCGTCGTTGAAATTAACGTTCACAAGACCGGAGAACGCTTTGAAAGTACAATTTCTATGAATAATATACTGCGATACAAAGGATTTCGTTTTTATCAATCTTCTTTTGACGAGGACAGACTTGGCTCAATACTTAGCGTTAATCGCGACCTTATAGGCATCCCGATTACATACACAGGATATTATTTGTTGTTCATAGCAATGTTGATGGTACTTTTCGACAGAAAAGAAAGATTTCGTTTATTGATAGAAAAACTTTCGAAAAAAAATGCGTTAATTGTTTTTTTGTTGTTAACACCGCTCATTGCAGAAACAACGCCCACCGCCGCCGCGCCCGTAGTAAACCATGAAGAGGCTTCGCGTCTGGGAAGCTTGTGGATAGATTATCATGGCAGAATAAGCCCGTTACAAACGTTAGCAAAGGATTTTACCGCCAAAATTACCGGAAAAAATCGCTACAAAGAGTTTTCGGGCGAACAGTTTTTTTTCAACATGCTATTTTTCCATGATGAATGGCGACAAGAGCCGGTGTTCAAAATTAACAGCAAAGAATTGAGAGGTTTGATAGGCATTAACAGCAACTACGCAAGCCTTTCAGACTTCATTGACGCCTCCGGACGAAACAAACTTGAGCCGTATTATAACCTAATGTATGGCTCAAACAGAACTAAAGGCTGGTTGGGCGAGGCTGTCAAACTCAACGATAAATTTTACCTTATTGAAACGCTTCAAAACGGCAGTCTGCTAAAAATATTTCCTATGATTCGCGAAGACGGCAAACTACAATGGTATTCGCCAGATACAGATATGCCGCCGCAAACAGACAGCACGGTGAACGTTTTTTTTAGACATTTTTTTCCATTTTATTTCGACGCCATGCAGAAAGGCGATGCAACGGCAACAAAAGAATATATTGAAACTTTGGTTGCGCTACAGCAAAAAATAGTCGGCGACAAATTGCCTTCAAACATCAGATTGAGAGCCGAACTTTTATACAATCGATTAGAAATATTTTCAAAACTTTTCAAAATTTGCCTTGTAATCGGCAGTATTTGCCTGTTGTTTTTCACATTAGGTAACAAACTGCCTCTTCCTAATGCAAAGATTTACAAAATATTCTACATAACGCTTTGGGTTGTATTTATTATCGCTTCCTTCGGAATAGCTTTACGTACATGTATCGGAGGGCGTTTCCCGTGGAGCAACACATACGAAACGCTACTGTTAATGTCTTGGCTAAGTTTGCTAACAGGTATTATTATGCGTCGATTTTCATTCCTGACTATCGTTTTCAGCTTTTTGTTAGCCGGTTTTGCTCTTTTGGTGGCGCATATAGGAGCTATGAATCCGTACATAACGCCGTTAGTTCCCGTTTTGGTATCTCCGTTGCTTAGCATTCACGTACTTACAATAATGATTGCGTATGGCTTGTGCGGTTTTATGACGCTCAACAGTTTTACAGCTTTTATACTTTTACCTTTGGGAAACAAGAAAAAAGACGAAATAATTCGGCTCAAAGAAACGAACGAACTACTGATGTATCCTGCCACATTCTTAATGGGAGCCGGTATTTTCATCGGAGCAATTTGGGCAAATGTGTCTTGGGGACGCTACTGGGGATGGGATCCAAAAGAAGTATGGGCGCTTATTACATTTATGTTGATGGGAATTACATTTCACGGAACAACAATTAGATGGTTAAAAAAACCTGTGGTATATCATATCTTTATAGTAATAATTTTTATTTCGGCGCTGATGACGTATTTCGGCGTAAATTATCTGCTCGGCGGAAGGCATAGTTATGCGGGATAAAAAAAATAGGTTTCAAAAATTTGTTTTTCTTGAAAAAATATCTTTTCTTTGCACTAAAATTAATATTAATAAAAATGTATTTTCTTAAAAATTTATTCTTGTTTCTGTGTATAGCTACAGTTTCAGCCTATTCTCAGAACTACGAAATAAGCGTCTCGTTGAACACGCGCAACGATACAGTTCTCTTAGGTCATTACATGGCAAAAAGAAGCGCAACGTTAGTCAACGATACTTTGGTATTACGCAATGGGCAGGGCGTTTTCAAGGGCAATAGAAGGCTTCCAAAAGGTACGTACTTTTTAGTTAGCGAAGGTAAATTGCTATTTGATATTATTATTGGCGACAATCAGCAATTTGGTATTGTTGCCGACACTGCCGACCTCGCAAATCCTAAATTTACATCGTCGCCTGACAATGAAGTTCTTCAAACGTTTAATCGCTACAATTTCGAACGTCACAGACAGTTGCGCGAACTTAACGAACAGTTCAGAAATGCAGGCTCCGACGATGAAAGAATTGTTATCCGCGAACAGGCAATGGAAATAGAAAAAATGGGAGTTGAACAAATGGACGAACTTATCAACAGCAACCAAAACCTTTACGTTAGCAAAATTTTAAGAGCCATTATGCCTTTGCGATTTCCTGAACATCCGAGAGACGAAGCCGGAAATATTACAGATTCGATGTATGTGTATAGATGGTGGCGAAATAATTTTTTCAGCAATTTAGACATCTTCGACCCCGAAATGTTGAGAATGGTAAACTACGAAGATAAACTGTTTGAATATATCCAACGGGTAATCCCGCAACATACCGATACAATAACAGCCGAACTTGATAAACTATTGACAAAAGCGCAGCAAAACGACGAAGTTTTTCGATTTATTTTGAGAACAGTTTTTAATCATTTTGCAGGAAGTCAGGATATTATTCGTGGATTAGTTGTGCCGGAAAACATTTGGGTACATCTTGCCGAAAAATGGTTTATTCCGCACTCTACGTGGAGCACAGCAGAATTTATTGATAATTTGAGACAAGAAGTATCGAAAAGAAAACCAAATCTTATAGGAAATATAGCCCCTCCAATGGAAACGCTTGTTATTCTTCCTAATGAACATTTTATGGCAGCCGCATTGGACACAGCCATAAAGAATGATGTATATGCCGGTACAATTGTCGATGATTTTCGTACAATGCCTCAACTTAAAAGCAAATTTACTGTCATATATTTTTGGGATTTTACATGCGGACATTGCCGACGCGGAATCCAAGACCTCTTTAATCTGCTGGAAGAACAAAGACAAAAAGGACTGCAGGTGTTGACCGTGCAGATGTATCTGACAGAAAGAAAAGACAAGGGCAGATGGATAGATTTTGTTAACGAAAACAACCTATTCGCAGTCGGCTGGATTAATGCGTGGAGCCCCTACGACCACAAATTTAGAGACTTGTACAACATTTCCTCCGCCCCTGTTGTCTATCTTTTAGACGAAAATTTTAATATAATGCTGAGAAATATTTCCGTAGAACAGATACAAGATTTTTTTGAAAATCAGGTTGAGTGATTTAGTTACCGCCAAATAACCATTTTTCCGGACTGTCTATTTTTCTTATCATCGAAAGTATTTATTATGTATACGCCCGGTGGCAAGCTGCTGATATTCATTTCAACTTGCAAATAAATTCTTTCGTTTATCATATCCATTGTACCTTTAACATTTTTTAGCACCATCATTCGTTTGCCTGCTGTGTCGAAGCACTCAATTGTTACTGTTTGCAGAGATTGATATGGTTCATCAACGCTAAAAAGCAAGACCGCAACATCTGTTCCGGGTTGATAAAGTATTTTCAGATTGTTCTGTCTTACCGGCGGCGACGCATCTTGATTGCGTTTACTAAAACTTCCTATTGCTTTTACTCCCAGCGAAATGTAGATTGGCGGCGTTGCGTCTTTCAACGGCGTCCACAGTCCGTTCACGTCTTCAACGTACATACTCGATATTCCCGAATAGGGACGAACGGGCGAGTGATACACTGCAAAGGTATCTTTAGCTGACGTACTTTCGAGGGTATAGCCAATGAAATAATTTCCTTCAATTTTTATTTTATCTTCAAAAAATACTCGCATTTTGTAGTCTTCAAAATCGCTTGTAACTACCATATCTGTTTGATACAAAGGCGTTACAGGGAATGATTCTCCAAGCCATACTCCAAACTTTACATTTACTCCCGGTTTTGAAACTTTCGCAACGTTTACTTCCATTCCGATAAGATGTACTATTGTGTCATTAATCATTTTTTCAGCAAAACTTATCCAATGCTGGTCGTTTAGGCTTGTCAAGTAACCCCATTCGTCTGATTTTTTTAACGATATATTTTCGTTTTCTCCTATATTTCCTCTCAAATCATACTTTCCTTCGTATAAGGTAATCGGGTCGTAACCGAAAATCGAGGTAACACCTGTATTGTTCGGGTCTAACCATTGTCTAAGCGATTCACTGGCTCTACTGTATCTGTTCCACTGTTCGCTAAGTTTGCTGTATTCATCGTTTCGGGCATTTCCACAATATGCTGGTGGACCGCCTGAAAGTATTCCGACAATTTTTCGTTCCGAGTTAAATATAGGACTTCCCGATGAGCCGCCTTCTGTGAGCCCTTCGTCCCAACGCGCTACTCTCCAGTGCGTGTTAGGGTCGCAAACTAAAGTTGTACGCACATCGGTAGATGCAGAACTGAACGAGCTTGTTCTTAGAAGACTGCTTGAAACGGATATTTTTTTTAAGTCGCCCTGTGGATGGTGTATTCCTACTACTCCTTGCGGAGGGGTTCCCGAACGACACCAGCCGGCATAGAACGGGCGATGCGTATCGATGTTTATCTTGTTTGCTGTTATTTCAAGCAAACTAAAGTCAAGTTCTCTTTTGCTTGCCACAAGGACTGTTCCGGATATTCCTTGTGGAACTGCAATAGTTGGTCCATCGCAATATGGTTTTTCATATCCGAAAACAACTACTGTGCGCTGTGCTTCTTCACTGTTTTCTATGCAGTGGGCGGCGGTAAGTATATACGGCTTTTTTCTATCAGCGGATACTGCTTGATTAATAAGAACGCCGCTGCAATATTGTGACACCCATGTGTTTGTTTTGACGTTCCAAACAGTAGTTTGAAGTCTTACTACTGAGCGGTTTTCACGTTGCCAGTGGTTGCCCGTCATACAATTAACATCAATGTTACAGTCATTCGCAGATAAGGGTATTTTTCTGAATTGGTCTTCTATTCCGCGAAATCCGTAGCCAATATTTATGATATTAAAATAGTCGTTTATTGTCGTATGCAAAGGTATGTTCCATTCTATGACAATAAAATTGCCTGAAATTGATTGAACGGGTAGTATGCCGCCATTTGAGTTATAACTTGTATCGAATGGTCCGACAATAATTTTCATGTCGTTGTCGTATACGTATAGCGCCATTCCTTGTTTCATGAGGTAATTTTCAATAAGAAGATTCAGTGATAGCGCGTTATTTGCATGTATTCCCAATCTCCACACATAACCTTTAGAAGGTATTGTGTCCCACTGACCAACTGTTTCGGGTTTTAACGAAGTTTCTATTCCAACGGCATAAATCAAAGCTTTTACTGCATTGTTAAGTTCTTGTGCGGGTTCTTCGGGCTGCGAAAAATTCTTTATAGCAGTCAATTGCGGCAGTTGATGCTGCAGGCTCCAAGGTTTGCCGGCGTCATTAGCTTGTAGCTTTAGCGCTACAGAGACCAAGAAAATGATAAATATTAGCCTCATCATGCTGATAATTTTAATTTTTATTATTTTATAGAACTTCCTATTGCAAGCAAATTTTTCATTTTGGTAACTAAAACTTCTACTTGAAACGGTTTGCTGATATACTCGTCCATCCCTGAGGCTAAACAGTGCTCTCTATCTCCGGCAAGTGCGTTTGCGGTAATTGCAATGATTGGCGTGGGAACGATACGTTTTTCTATTTCCATTTCGCGTATTTTTTTCGTTGCCTGAATTCCGTCCATCACCGGCATTTGTATATCCATTAATATAATGTCGTGCTTAGAGGCTTTAAATTTGTCTAATGCTTCTTGCCCGTTATTAGCAATATCAATATCTTTAACCAATTTTTTTATACTCAGAACAACAATTTTTTGGTTTATCAAGTTATCTTCGACAAGCAATACTCTTGCTTCGCTTAAATCGACTTTTGAGATGTCGCGAGAAACGTTTGTTTCTTTCTGTTCTTCGCGTTCGAGAGGTTTTTCTGTTTCTTTTTTCAACAAATCAACGCTCGATTTTTTAAGCGAAAGCGTGAAGTTAAGAATTGTGTAGCCTTGTTCGTATTTTGACGTCAGTTTTCCGCCCGACATGTGGGTTATAAGCTGCGATGATATTGAATAGTTTATCATTTCGGCTTTTCCCCAATCCGGCTCTCCTTCGAATGAAATATTGTCGTTTACCTTTATTTCGTAGGCTACTTCGTATGTTTGTTCGGTTGCCTGATTTACGCGATAGGATATGATGATATTAATTTTCTCTGCTTTTTTACTTTTGATGATAGCGTCAATCAGGTTCAGAAATATTTGCTTAATTCTAACCGTATCGCCTTCCAATATGTACGGGTCGTCAAGATTGGGCTTCACGCCTATGTTGTATTCTTCGCTCTGTCCTACAAACAGTTGTATAGTGCTGTTCATAAGTGTTTGCAGGTTAAACGAAACGCTGTTTATTTTTGAGGGAATTTCGGGCGACGACACTTGCGCCGAGAACACGTTAATCACGTTCACAAGGTTGCTTGCCGAAGCGAGCACGGTTTCCATCATGTCTTTCTGCTTGCTGTTGAGTTGCGTTTCGTTAAGCAAGTTTCCTATTGCTACGATATTGTTCAGAGGCGTACGAATTTGGTAGGATAATTGCGCTATTAACTCGTTTTTTATTTCTGTATTTTTCTGAATATCTGAAACTTTGTCATCGTTTGTACTAATCAATTCGCTTGTAATTGCCACAAAAGCGCACGAAATTACCAAAACGAAGGCTCCTATCAAGAAGAAAGCTATTTGAACTACAGGTTCGTATGAGCCAAAAATCAATCCAACTATAAGACACGCAGTCAGTGCAACAATTGAAACTATACATCCCCGCTTGATGCTTGACAGCGTACAAGTTAGAGGAATCATGATGCTTAAAACGTTGGCGTAAAAAATATTGTTGGTTGACAACATGGCGGCAACCACACTCATAACGACTATTGCTCCTGCGAATGATGACAAAGGATGGGAGCCTCTTTTGCGGGAAAACAAGAACATAGATATAAAGAATACCCCAGCAAGCATCAGGCCAATGCCAACGAAAATATCCGTAAACACGGCTGCTACGCCTAAAGACAATATAATTATACCTCCGGCAGTCAGAGCTATTCCGAAGAAAATATCCTGAAATCGTGTGAACCAGTGAACATTACAGTCTTTTCCGGTCTCAAAAAAATCAATAATCGACTTACGCATACATTACATTAATATGTTCAACACCATAAACTTAACACAAATTTTAGTCTATAATTTGAGCCAACAAATATACAACTATTTTTTATAATTGTGAAAAAAAATTGCAAATTTTTAAAAAAAGTTTTATTTTTGTACAAAAATTTTTTAGTGAATAAATATGCAAAGAGTATGTTTTTTATTGATTGTTTTCTTGTTGTTGAAGGCGTTGCCGGTTGATGCATCTTTTTTACTTTCCGATTCGATTGTAAGAGATAATTTAATCAGACACACTACAGATTTCAGGTTTAGAGAAGGTTTTTTTCTGAATTTTGAACAGGTAAAAAATAACAGACCTATTCCCAAGTCTAGAATTTTAACCTCTATCGACCACAGAAGTAATACGTTTTTCGACCAGATTACCGAGTCCAGAACGATTACTTATTTCGATGATTTTGGCAATAGTCAGGACTTCGAAACCAACCGGTTATGGGGCTACAGTAAGAATGGCATTTTGTATATCAACATTCAGGGCAATTTCAACCGTATAACTATTGTTGGGTCTATCTGTCATTTTGTAGCCACTATCACAACCTTCACGAGTCGTTACAGCAGTCCGTACCATTCGCCATACGGGTTTTCTCCGTATAGTCATGGCTACGGGTACTCTTCATTTGGGTATGGCTCGCCCGGACACAGGACTACGGAACTGAGACAATTTTTGTTAAACTTTGAAACAGGGCAAGTATTTGAGTATGACACCAGAAGCGTGAAGTTACTGTTGATGCCCGACCCTGAACTGCACGACGAATATACTTCGTTACGCAACAGAAGACAGCAACAACTCAGATTTAATTTTGTTCGCAGATTCAATGAGCGTCATCCGCTGTATATACCGAAATAATAATTGCGTCTAACTCACTTTGCTCCAGTCTTCTTCTTTTTTTAACTGTTTGAGTAGGCTGTTTTTTAGCAGGTAGTTCTTTTGCAGTAACAATCCGGGGTCTTCTTCGAGAATTTTGGATGCAGTATTTCGCGCCATTTCCAACAGTTGTCCATCCGTTGAGAGACTTGCGATGCGCAAATTAAACGGGGCTCCGCTCTGCTGAGTTCCGTCTATTTCGCCCGGACCGCGAAGTTTTAAATCAGCTTCGGCAATGACAAAGCCATCGGTGGTTGAAACCATTGTTTGCATACGCTTTTGACCATCGGCGCTCAATTTGTACGAACTCAGCAATATGCAGTACGATTGTTCTCCGGCTCTACCAACGCGCCCCCGTAGTTGGTGCAGTTGCGACAAGCCAAATCGCTCGGAACTTTCAATAACCATAACAGAGGCATTTGGCACATCAACGCCAACTTCAATAACCGTAGTGGCTACTAGAATATTAACTTTACCTTCCTTGAAAAGCCTCATTGCAGTTTCCTTGTCAGCTACCGACATCCTGCCATGCACCATAATTACGCTGTAATTGTCTTTTTCAGGGAAAGCGTTTCTTATCTGCTCGAAACCCATTTCGAGATACTCATAGTTAAGTTTTTCCGATTCGCTAATTAGAGGATATACAACGTATGCCTGTCGTCCGAGAGCTATTTGTTTTCGCATGAATTCAAAAACGTCTTTACGGTGGCTGTCGAAATAATGCGCGGTTTTTACCGGTTTACGTCCCGGCGGCAATTCGTCTATCACCGACACTTCCAAGTCGCCATACAACGTCATGGCTAATGTACGCGGGATAGGCGTTGCGGTCATAACCAATACATGCGGAGGCTCATCGGTTTTTTTCCAAAGACGCGCGCGCTGTGCAACGCCAAAACGATGTTGTTCGTCTATTATCACTAATCCCAGATTCGCAAATTTAACTGTTTCTTCAATCAGTGCATGTGTGCCTATTATTATATGTATAGTTTTATTAGTTAAACCTTCGTGTATTTTGCGCCGGTCTTTCTTTTTTGTTGAGCCTGTGAGCATTGCAAGGTTTAGCCCCATGCCGTCAAGCATCATTGTTAAAGTTTGCATATGTTGCGATGCAAGTATTTCGGTAGGCGCCATCATACATGCCTGAAAACCGTTATCTAACGCTATGAGCATCACCATTAACGCTACTAATGTTTTGCCGCTGCCAACATCGCCCTGCAACAAACGATTCATCTGTTTGCCGGCACCCATATCATTGCGTATCTCACGTATGACGCGTTTTTGAGCATTGGTCAGATTAAATGGCAAAAAATTTGAATAAAACTTGTTGAAGTACTCCCCAACGGTATCAAAATTAAAACCTTTGATGATTGTATTTCGTTCTTGGCGAAGGTACAACATTCGCAACTGAATCCAGAAAAGTTCTTCGAACTTGAGTCGCTGTTGCGCTTTTTGCAGCAGAACGGAAGTTTGCGGAAAATGAATATTAAAAAGAGCGTCGTGCAGAGAAAGCATACGATGTTGAGCTAACAACTCATCGGGAAGCGTTTCGGGGATGTTCGTTTTCAAACTTTGCCACAAGGAAACTATCATCCGCCCAACAACGCGCGAGGTTATGTAATTGTTTTTCAATCGCTCGGTCATACTGTAGTGCGCTTGTAGCATACACGAAATACTTTCTTCGTGCTTGTCGACAGATTCAAGTTCAGGATGAACAAAATTCAACTGTCCGTTAAATACGGTCGGTTTCCCGAAAATTACATAGTCGCCATTTGTTTTTATGCTCTGTAGCAAATATTTAATACCTTTAAAGAAAACTATGGGTATACTGCCGGAGTGGTCTGTCAACAATGCCACTAAGCGTTCTTTGTTTGCAGTTCCTTCTTTTCTAATCGAACTGATGCGTCCCCGCACCTGTATATATGCATCTATTGGCTTTATGTCCTTTATCGCATAAAATTTTGTTCGGTCAATATGTTTGTAGGGGAAATAATACAACAAGTCGCCAAACGTGTTGATTTCAAGCTCTTTTGACAACAACTCTGCACGTCTGGGTCCTACGCCTGACAAAAATTTCATCTCATTTTCAAGGAAGTTGCTCATTATTCACACAAATAATTACTCCGTAATTTTTTTACAAAAATAGTCCTGTCAATTGAAAAATCAAAAAAAAAAAACATTTTTTTTTGCAGATTAAAAAATAATAAGTAATTTTGCCGCCGGGTAAGTACTATACGACCAGCTCCCATTGAATCCTCCAGGACCGGAAGGTAGCAAAGGTAAATGGTTGTAGCGGTGCGATTTAGCAAGCTTACCCTTTTTTTGACGATGTGAAGTTTTTTTTTAAAAATATTTTTTGGTTTGTAGTATTGATGGTTGTTATTCAGGGATGCAGCACCGAAAAAAACACCGGTATAACCCGCACTTACCACAATATAACAACCCGTTACAATGTCTTGTTCAATGCCCGCGAAAGTTTTAAAGGCGGTATGAAACGTGCTGAACAGAGCGTCAGGTATGACTATACCCAATTGTTGCCGTTGTTTTTGTATGGCGATGAGATTGTAGCAATGGCTGTTGCGGGCGACATGGACGTAGTAGCGCGAAAAGCAACAAAAGCCATAAATTTGCACTCAATAAAGGCAAAACCGAAAGTTGGCAACTCCGGCATGACACCAAAACAACGTCAGTTCTACAACAAGCGGGAGTTTAACAAACACATGGACGAGTGTTACATGTTGATAGGAAAATCATACGTTTTTGCCGGCGACTATTTTCTTGCACTACAGACATTTAGCTTCATGGAAAATGAATTTCCCGATGAAGAAAGCCTCTACGAAGCCCGCATTTGGAAGGCAAAAGCGCTAATGCTTGATGGAAGTATTCACGAAGCGGGCAGGGTGCTGAATGATTTATGGGGCGACCCCGATTTTCCCGATAATAAGGCATTGTTGTCGGAGTTGAGCGCAACAACAGCCGATTTTCATATCAGACAAAACGACCACGCCACTGCAATACGATATCTCAACATTGCAGTAGAAAACACGCGTCGTCGAAATACATTAATGCGATATCGTTATGTGCTGGCGCAGTTATACATGATTCAAGGCGATTTCATAAACGCTTCGGGGCTATTTCGTAGAATTATTCGAATGAATCCGCCATACGATATGGCGTTCAACGCTACAATTAATCTTGCCGCAGCGTCAAGAGGGGGAGGAACAGATATTAGCGACGCTAAAAAACAGTTGTACAAAATGTTGCGCGATAGCAAAAATATTGAATATAGAGACCAGATTTATTATTCGCTCGCTGAAATAGAGCTACACGAAGGCAATCACGAAAAAGCAATCGATTATTTTCAAAAATCGGCTCAAGCGTCTACAATGAATTTACCTCAAAAAACAAGGTCATATCTAACATTAGGAAATATTTTTTACGACAATCGCGATTTTATCATAGCTCAGGCATATTACGACAGCGCCATGGTTAATATGCAGCCCAACCATCCGGATTACTCCCAAATTTTAGCGCGCACAAGAAATTTAGACGCCTTAGTTCGCAATCTAAACAATGTGCAGTTTCAAGACAGTGTGCAACGCATTGCACGAATGTCTGAAAACGAGCGAAACAGATTTATTAACGGCATAATATCCGATTTGAGACTTAAAGAACAACGCGAAAAAGAAGCCGATGCTATTCGCCAACAGCAATATGTCACTAACGTTAGTCGCCGTAGCGCGCTGCCCGACCCCTCTGCGCGTTCAGTATGGTACTTTTACAACCCAACGATGGTAAATCAGGGAATTATTGAGTTTGAATCAAGATGGGGGCGTCGTAACCTCGAAGACAACTGGAGGCGTACAAACAGAGGAACATTAGAAATGGCGATGGGAATAACGCATGGCGACGAAGACGAAGATGAAGACGCTGCAACAAGCAGAGTTCAGGACATTTATACGCCTGAATTCTACTTGCAGGATATTCCGCTTACCGATTCGATGCTGGTTATATCACACAGATTGATAGAAGAAAGTCTATATGCAGCCGGATACATTTATTATAATGACCTGCGTGAATTTGCACCGGCTGCCGCTTTATACGAAGACCTGATAAGACGTTACCCGCAAAGTATGTACGTTGTGCCTGCATACTATTATTTGTATCTGATATACACAGAGATGGGAAACAACAGCAATGCCGAAAGAAACAAAAATCTGCTGCTTACGCAAGCGCCCGAAAGCGTTTTTGCAAAAATAGTTTTAGACCCTGAATACCTTGACAGACTTGCACAGCAAACAAGCGAGGCAGAGCAGTTATACGAGCAAACTTTTAACCTGTTCAACCAAAACAACTTCCATTTGGTTATTTCTAACGCGACAGACGCCCTTGAACGATTTCCAAACGACAAATTGGCGCCTCTTTTTGATTATTTAAAAGCTCTGTCGACCGGAAAAATTGTTGGAACTAACGAAGCAATGCGAGAACAAATGATTAGAATTACAACCGAACGCGCGGGAACTGAAATTGCCGCTGCCGCCCAAAATTTAATAAGTTACATAGACCAGATAGCCCCAGAACTGAGACAAACCGAACAGATAGAAAGAGCCAGAACGCTGTATACATACAACGAAGAAGAGCCGCATTTATTCGTATTAATGGTAGATGCAAGAGAAAATATGAATCAACTGATGTTTGACATTAGAAGTTTTGAGGTAGAGTATTTTATCAACGACAGACTAATGATTGAACGAATTGATATAAATCCGAGAACAACGTTTATGACTGTAAAAGGATTTTCGGGATTCCAGAGAGCGATGGAATTTTATCACAGTTTTTTGAGTGAAACAGATTATCATAAAAATATACAGCACGATTACTCAATTTTTATGATTACTGAAAATAATTTTGAAAAAATGGACAATGAGGGCAACATAGAAGATTATTTAGAATTTTTTAAACTTGAATATGAATAAATTTAAACCTTAATTTTTAAATTTTAATTCTCTTAAAAAATGAACAAGCACATCACAATTCTTTGGGTGGACGATGAAATTGATTTATTGCGTCCGCATATTCTTTTCCTTGAAAACAAAGGATATCAGGTTATCACGGCGACCAATGGCTACGATGGTCTCGAAATGCTTAGTAATAACAGCGTAGACATGATATTCTTAGACGAAAACATGCCCGGAATGACGGGACTGGAAACATTATCGGAAATGAAAGCCATTAACTCAATGGCGCCGATAGTTATGATTACAAAAAGCGAAGAAGAAAACATTATGGAGCAAGCTATTGGCTCAAAAATAGCTGATTACCTTATTAAACCGGTAAACCCAAATCAAATATTGCTCACAATAAAAAAATTGACAGAATCTTTGCGATTGGTCAGCGAACAAACAACATCCATGTATCAATCAAAGTTCTCGCAATTGGGTATAGACATAAACATGGCAGGCACGTTTGAAGATTGGACGCTGATTTACAAACAATTAGTGTTTTGGGAACTGCAACTCGATAAACTCGAAGACAAGGGAATGCACGAAATACATAAAATGCAAAAAGCAGAAGCAAATACCAATTTTTCGCGTTTCATACGAAACAATTACGTAGAATGGTTTGGCAAACAAAACGAACGGCGTCCTTTGATTTCTCCAAACGTACTAAAACAGGAAGTTTTTCCGATGCTGAAGGAACACAAAACAGCGTTGATACTCATTGACAATCTGCGATTAGACCAATGGTTTGCAATTGCGCCCGTATTGGCGCAGTATTACAAGCCCGACAAGGAAACTGTGTATTGCGCCATACTGCCCACAGTGACGCAATATGCCCGCAATGCTATGTTTTCCGGACTAATGCCCTTAGATATTTCTCAACTGCATCCGGAACTTTGGCTTGATGAAACCGAAGAAGAAGACAGCCACAATCTGCACGAGCAAGAACTGTTGCGTAAACAATTGCAACGTCTCGGACTAAACTATTCGCTGTCATACGAAAAAATTACCAACGAAAAACACGGCAAACGCGTTGTCGAAAATCTAAACAAATACCTCAATTGCGACCTGTTAGTCTTTGTGTACAATTTTATTGATGCACTATCGCATGCGCGTACAAATACAGACGTAATACGCGACCTTGCTGCATCCGAAGCAGGTTATCGGTCAATTACTCAATCGTGGATAGAACACTCTTCCATGCTCGACATAATAAAACAATTGGCGGCAGAAAAAGTCAAATTGGTTATAACTACAGACCACGGCTCAATTAACGTGACAAACCCCGTTAAAGTTGTAGGCGACCGCGAAAGCTCGTCAAATTTGCGATATAAACAAGGGAAACAACTAAACTTCGATTCAAAAAATATTTTTTCAATCAAAGACCCCCACCTTATCCGTCTGCCAAAGCTAAACATAACAACAAGTTATATGTTCGCAACAAATAATGACTATATGATTTATCCGAAGAACTATAACTATTACGTAAATTTTTACAAAAATACCTTTCAACACGGAGGCATATCGCTCGAAGAAATGATGGCTCCGCTAATTACGCTTAGCCCGATTGAAAAATGAAACGCCAAACAAACATCATAAACGACATTGACTGGTTTACGGTAGGTCTTTTCCTTATTTTAGCAATAATGGGATGGTTTAATATCTATGCAGCCGTATACGACGAACATCACTCAAGCATTTTTGATTTGTCGCAGCGATATGGAAAGCAATTACTCTGGATAGTAACGTCGTTGGCTATTGCTGTAGTAATTTGCATTATCGACGTTCACTTTTACGCATCTTTCTCATATATCATTCACGCAGCGGGAGTTATGGCATTGATGGCGGTATTAGTTTTAGCGCCTATAATAAAAGGAACAAAAGGGTGGTTTGTGATAGGGGATATACAGATACAACCGGCTGAATTTGTCAAAATAACCGTTAGCCTTGCATTAGCAAAATATTTGGGCAACTTAAACGGGCGTTTGATGGATGTAAGAAACTTCGCATGGGTAATTGGCATTATATTTTTACCCGTATCACTGATACTGTTGCAGCCGGATGTAGGCTCGGCATTAATATTTTTAGCCTTCTTCTTAGCGCTATATCGCGAGGGGCTGCCAACAGAAATCATTTTATTCGGAATGTTAGCCGTGTTGCTATTCATAGTTTCAATATTGATGCAAGATGCAGAAATAATTTTAAAACTTGGTTTAATAACCCTTGGATTCGTAATTTTTTGGTTTAAAACTCAACGCGGAGTAGACTTTTTGAAAGGCGTCGGATTATTTTCAGGAATAACATTACTGTTGTGGCTTGTTAACTTTCTGACAATTAAACGATTTGAACTCAACGACGTCATACTTGGCTCCGCTGTGCTGGCAACAATTATTTTCGTAATAATGTCATTTGTTGCGCGTTTGCCCATAATGCGAACAATAAGTTTGTTTATTATCGGGGCGCTGCTGTTCACATTTTCGGTCGATTTCGTTTTCGACAATGCGCTAAACCCGCATCATCAGCAGCGTATACTTGTGATGCTTGGAATAGAAGACGACCCATTTGGAATAGGATATAACGTAAATCAGTCAAAAATAGCTATAGGTTCGGGCGGTATGTTTGGAAAAGGATTCCTGCAAGGCACACAAACTAAACATAATTTTGTACCTGAACAAAGTACTGACTTTATTTTCTGCACGGTAGGCGAAGAGTGGGGGTTTGTAGGCGTGTTAGTTGTGATAGGACTGTTTGTTACGCTACTGTTGCGAATGTTGTTCATTGCCGAAAGGCAACGTTCGGTATACAGCCGCGTTTATTGCTATTGCGTTTTGTGCGTGTTTTTTGTGCACGTAACTATAAACATCGGAATGACAGTAGGACTATTGCCCGTGATAGGCATCCCCTTGCCATTTTTTAGTTATGGAGGCTCATCGCTTTGGGCGTTTACGGTTATGTTATTCATTATGTTAAGAATAGACGCATCAAGAGGCGAATACATTAGATAATTAAGAAACCTAAAAAATAAATTGTGACAATAAAAAACAAAAAACTTTTTGTATATTCAAAAATTTTTACTACTTTTGCGCCCGAAATATATATACAGTAATTTTAATTTTGATAAAAATGGCAGTAGAAAAAAATTTTTTAACCTGCGATGGAAACTATGCAGCAGCGCACATCGCTTACATGTTTAGCGAAGTAGCCGCTATATACCCCATAACGCCATCATCCAACATGGCAGAATATGTTGATGAATGGGCAGCCCAAGGGAAAAAAAATCTGTTCAACGAAACAGTTAAAGTTGTTGAAATGCAAAGCGAAGCCGGCGCCGCCGGCGCTGTTCACGGTTCGCTGCAAGCAGGTGCGTTGACTACCACCTTCACCGCATCACAAGGGTTATTATTGATGATACCCAACATGTACAAGATTTCGGGCGAATTGTTGCCGGGCGTTTTTCATGTTTCTGCGCGCAGTTTAGCAGCACAAGCGTTGTCAATTTTTGGCGACCATAGCGATGTGATGAGCACTCGACAGACAGGATTTGCGATGCTGGCAACCGGAAGTATTCAAGAAGTTATGGACTTGGCGGCTGTGGCTCACCTTACAGCAATCAAATCAAGAGTGCCGTTTCTGCATTTCTTCGACGGATTCCGCACATCGCACGAACTTCAGAAAATAGAAACTATCTCGGCAGAACAACTGACAGGATTGTTGGACTGGGAAGCAGTGCAACAGTTTCGCGAACGCGCACTAAATCCGGAACATCCGGTAACTCGCGGTACAGCACAAAATCCGGATATTTATTTCCAAGCGAGAGAAGCAGCTAACAAGTTCTATTTGGCATTGCCTGACATGGTAGAAAACTACATGCAGGAAATAAAGAAAATAACAGGACGAGAATATCATCCATTCAATTATTACGGAGCGCCCGACGCCGAAAATATAATCATGGCTATGGGTTCAATTACCGACACAATAAAAGAAACGGTTGACCATTTAGTTGCTCAAGGCGAAAAAATAGGCTTGATATCAGTACATTTGTATCGCCCGTTCTCGGAAAAATATTTGCTTAATGTCTTGCCAAAAAGCGTTAAGTGCATTACAACGCTTGACAGAACAAAAGAACCCGGAGCAAACGGCGAGCCCTTATACTTAGACGTTAAAGATTTGTTCTACGGAAAAACAAACGCCCCAGTCATAATAGGCGGACGCTACGGACTTTCGTCAAAAGACACTACGCCGGCGCAAATATTGTCGGTGTTTGAAAACATGAAGTTAAAAGAGCCTAAAAAAGGCTTCACCATAGGAATAGTAGACGATGTTACAAACCTTTCACTGCCTATACGCCCCGAAGTAAACATCATGCCCGAAGGTACATATCAAGCAAAATTTTACGGCATCGGCGGAGATGGAACGGTTGGAGCAAACAAAAACTCCATCATCATAATCGGCGAAACTACCGACAAGTATTGTCAGGCTTATTTTGCATACGATTCCAAAAAAACCAGCGGTATAACTATTTCGCACCTTCGATTCGGCAATTCGCCAATACGTGCGCCATATCTGATAGGAACGCCCGATTTCGTAGCCTGTCACGTATTTCCATACATATATCAATATGATGTATTGAAAGGTCTGCGCAAAGGCGGCACATTCCTGCTCAACAGCCAATGGGACGCTGCAACAACATGCGAAAAACTTCCGAACAAAATAAAAAAATACCTTGCCGAAAACGACATTTCGTTCTACATAATCGACGCCACGCACATTGCAGTTGACGTTGGCTTGGGAACTGCCCGTACCAACACAATCCTGCAATCATCGTTCTTCAAAATTTCTGAAGTGATTCCCTACGATTTAGCTGTTCGCGAAATGAAAGACGCAAACCAAAAAACGTATGGACGCAAAGGCGAAGAAATCGTAAAAATGAACAACGCAGCTGTAGACAGAGGAGGTGATGTTACAAAGGTTAACGTTGACCCGGCATGGGCAAAATTAGACCCAAAAGCCGATGTAGCTCCGATAGATCTGAAACGTCCTGAATTTATTCGCAATGTAGTTGACGTTATCAACAGCCAATGTGGTGAATCGCTTCCCGTAAGCACATTCAACGGACGCGAAGATGGAACATTTCCGCAAGGAACATCGGCATACGAAAAACGCGGAATAGCTATAAACGTACCCGAATGGATGCCCGACAACTGTATACAGTGTAACATATGTTCTTACGTTTGTCCACACGCAGCCATACGCCCATTCTTGCTCACAGCAGAAGAAAAAGCCGGCTTGGGAGCAGAAACAATTTCGGCAATTCCTCAAAAAACTTTTGAAGGACTCGAATATCGTTTGCAACTGAGTCCGTTAGACTGTACCGGTTGCGGCAATTGCGTTGAAGTTTGCTCAGGCAAAAAAGGCGCTAAGGCATTAGCATTAAAATCGTTAGAATCTCAATTAGGACAGAGTAAGTTTTGGAACTATGCGTCCGAAAATATCACATACAAAGACAATTACGCTGCTAAAAGTTCTAACGTTAAAAACAGCCAGTTTGCACAACCTCTGTTCGAATTTTCTGGAGCTTGCGCCGGCTGTGGCGAAACCCCCTACATCAAACTTGCCACACAGCTTTTTGGCGACCGCATGATGATTGCCAACGCCACCGGTTGTTCTTCAATCTACGGCGGCTCAGCGCCATCTACTCCCTATTGTGTAAACAAAAAAGGATTAGGACCGGTATGGGCTAACTCTTTATTTGAAGACAACGCCGAGTACGGCTTTGGAATGGCTATAGGCGTTCGTCAAATGCGCGACCGCATTGCACGTCTGATGGACGAAGCAATGGTCAAATGCAAATGCTCAGAAGATATGAAAACTGTCTTCGGTGCGTGGAAAGCTGCAAAAACCTCAGAAGAAAGTCAGAAAGCTTCAGCAGATGTATTATCGCTCGTTCAAAAATGCGACGGAGAGTATGCCAAAGCAATTTATGACCTGCGCCAATACTTAGTCAAAAAATCCGTATGGATTATTGGCGGCGACGGATGGGCATACGACATAGGTTTCGGTGGATTAGACCACGTTATTTCGTTAGGCGAAAACGTAAACATGCTTGTTATGGACACCGAAGTTTACTCAAATACCGGCGGACAGGCTTCAAAAGCAACGCCAGTTGGAGCTATAGCCAAATTTGCGGCAGCAGGAAAACGCGTTCGTAAAAAAGATTTGGGCATGATGGCGATGAGCTACGGCTATGTTTACGTGGCACAAGTAGCTATGGGCGCTAATAATGCACAGTGTCTGAAAGCAATACGCGAAGCTGAAGAATATGATGGACCGTCTATAATTATTGCCTATTCTCCATGTATCAACCACGGAATGCGTGGCGGCATGGGCAAAACGCAAGTTCAGCAAAAACACGCCGTAGAAGCAGGATATTGGCAATTGTATCGCTACAACCCGATGCTCGAAGCAGAAGGCAAAAATCCGTTCCAATTAGACTCAAAAGAGCCTGAATGGGACAAATTTCAAGAATTTATCCTAAGCGAAGTGCGTTATTCATCACTGAAAAAACAGTTTCCGGCAGAAGCCGACGAACTGTTCCGTGCAGCCGAAGAAAACGCCAAGTGGAGATATAACAGTTACAAGCGATTGGTATCATATCAATAGTTTGTTTTTTTGGTTTTTATTGATTGGGCCGGGCATTGCGATTGCCCGGCTTTTTTATTGAAAATGAATTTGAAACTAACTCGTATTATTCATAAAAAAAGTTTTTTTGTTTTTATAACAATTTTTTTTGTAATTTTGCGTTTTTATTTAAATAACAAATAATATCATAAATGAAAGTTCGCTATATCGTATTTGTCTTAGTGGCGCTTTGTTTGTTTGGTCATACAGAAGACGCTAGTTGTCAGCAAAATGCGCGTATTAGAAAGGCAATAGAAGAATTTAATGCCGGACATTATGCCACAGCAGTAACTAAGCTGAAAAACTCTTACCAGAGCGCTCGACCGGAAGAAAGAGCAGAATTAATTTTCATGGTAGGCTTATGCTACCGTCGCACAAATTTGCCGGCATTGGCAGAGCAGTGGTTTAATCTCGCTATTTCAAGAGGTTTTCAAGACCCAATTGTTCACCTGTATCTTGGAGATGCAAAAAGGATGAGAGAGAATTGGGCAGAAGCAAGAGAAGAATATACCAAATTCATCGAAAGAGCGCCCAATGACCCTCGCGGACAAAATGGCATCAGGTCGATTGATTTTGCTATAGCAGCTAAAGAGGCTGAGAGTAGCTACGAAGTGACAAATGCAAGGTTTTTCAACGCCCCACGACTAAGCGACTTTGGTCCGGTATTTGCGTCAGACGACTATTCCGTCGTTTATTTCACCTCTTCGCGCGATGCAGCAACCGGTAAAGATATCAACTCCGTCACGGGTGAAAAATTCACAGATATTTTTGTGTCGCGACAAGACCGTAGAGGCGCTTGGAGCCAGCCGGTACCAATAGAAGGCGATGTAAATACTGAATTTGACGAGGCAGTAGGCTCATTCTCGCCCGACTATCAAACCATGTATTTTACGCGTTGTCAAACGCATCCTAACAAATCCTACGGATGCCAAATACTTGCAGCTCAGTTAGTAAACGGAAGATGGACACGAGAAAGAGTTATAGAAATATCGCATGATACTATAATAGTAGCGCATCCCGCAATATCGCCCGATGAAATGACCCTATATTTCGTTTCGGATATGAATGGAGGACAAGGAGGTAAAGATATTTGGAAAGTAACAAGAAACAATATTAGCGACAATTGGGGAAGACCGGTAAATCTGGGTAGTGAAATAAATACGTCAGGCGATGAAATGTTTCCTTGGGTACACCCAGACGGAACGCTATATTTTTCGTCTGATGGACACATAGGACTTGGCGGTTTGGATATTTTCAAGGCTAAAGAAGAAAACGGAAGATGGACGGTAGAAAATATGGGTGCGCCAATAAACTCGGCTTCAGACGATTTTGGCATTACATTTAAAGCCGAAACAGAAGAAGGATTCTTCACAACAAGCCGAGACAACACATCAAGAAATAGAAGCGTTGACAATATTTTTGCATTCTCTTTACCGCCGCTATCACTGACTCTTACCGGTATAGTGATAGATGAAAAAACACAGGCGCCACTGTCAAATACTGCCGTAACGGTTCTAACAAGCGATGGTATCACGGATGAGGTGCAAACATCTGCCGATGGCACATTCAGACTGACCTTGAGACCAAACATAGATTACGTGTTCATAGCCAGAAGAGACAACTACCTTAACGGTAGAGAACGAGAATCAACAAGAGGCATTGAACGTAATCGTACCTTTAACATAACAATCCCATTAACATCTATTGCCGAGCCAATAGAAATACCAAATATAATGTACGATTTTGGAAGATGGGAACTGCGTCCGGAATCAATGGTATTTTTGGATATGCTTGTACAAACCCTCAACGATAATCCCGACATTACTATTGAAATTGGTTCACACACGGATTCGCGAGGCTCAGAAGAACTAAACTTAACACTGTCGCAAAGAAGAGCACAGTCGGTGGTAGATTACCTGATAGAAAAAGGCATCTCAAGCAATAGAGTTAGTGCAAGAGGGTATGGAAAAAGTTTGCCAAAGGTCGTAGACGCACAAATGGCAACACAACACACATTCCTGAGAGCCGGAATGGCGCTTACAGATGATTATATTAATTCGATAGTAGACCCCAATGAACAGGAAATTGCACACGGATTTAACCGACGTACCGATTTTAGAGTAATAAGGACAGAATAAAGAATAACAACGCATACAACAAACAAAACGGGTGGGAACTACATACTACTGTCCCACCTTTTTGTTTTTTATTCCAAATGTTACAAAATCATCGTCATTTGCTCCTGTTCGACAATCTTCTCACAGTAATGACACTTCAAAATAACCGGTTTTACTGACAGTAAATAAAATTTTGTTTTAACATTCTGATTGTTTGTAATACACGTGGGGTTTACGCATTTCACAATACCGGCTACCTCCTGAGGAATCTTAACATCGCGTTTTTCTACAACAACATAATCCCGAATAGTATTCAACATGGCTTCCGGCGCAACTAACGCTATCTTGTTAACTTCATTGTCGTCAAAAAATCTATCGGTAATCTTTATTATTGCCTTTTTTCCGTATTTTTTGCTATCAAGGTTTTTACCGAAAGTAATTTGAGCATTGATATTATCCAAACCCAATATCGAAATTACCTTAAACAAACTGCGCGGCGGAATGTGGTCTATTACAGTTCCGTCTTTGATAGCATTAACAATATATTCTCCTTTTTTAAGCTCGCTCATTATTTTTTTATATTAATAATTTGCAAATGTAGTAAAAAAAACAACAATTTTACCATTTTTGTCTAAAAAGAAATTAGAAATGCAATAAATTTTTCTGCCTACCAGCTTCTACTGTATATAGAACAGTCGTGTATCAATTACTCTAAATACGATGGTTATCAGCACTGTATATATGATATACCACTTAATAGGAGTGTACTGTTGAGGCGCTATACCAAGTTTTTTGTAGTTGTACCATAGTAAAAAATATTTTTCGAGAATATGTACTAATCCAGTGCCAAGCGCAATCCCTACTACGCCGTATTTTATTGTAAATAAGAATGAAATAGGTATATTCAACGCTAATTGAACTATAGCTGCCCACATCAAAATTCTAGTTTTTTTCAATCCTATTAATATGGTATGTGGAAACAGTACTCTGCTTACAATGAGAAGCTGGTATACCATAAAAACGTCTGCGCTGCGATAATAATCCGGAGTAAAAAAGAAACGTCCGTAAAGCACTTTGCTGAAAAACATGATTATCATGGACAATGGAAACAATACATGCATCTGCCTGAGGGATCTTCTCTTGATGTCTGCCAAAATGTCAGGAATATTTTTCTTTATCGAAAAAGCCGGCAGTAGCGCATTATGCAGTCCCGAAGTCATCATAATGACAAAAGGCAACTCTTTGCAGCCATAGCGAAAAACAGTGAATCGGCTGGGGTCAAAAACTATCGTTGCAATAAGACTGTCAATGTATTGAGACGAGCCGCTAAGCAGGGCGCTGAACATTATAGGATATCCCACGTACAAATTGTTTAAAATAAATGGCATCGAAAGCTTAAACTCGGCGTGCAAATACAATAAATACATGAGAAACAGGAAACGCATGGCGCTAACAACAATTAACCCCCACACAGCGTACTCCAACCCCATACCCAGCATAATTGGAATACATACCCCGAGTATCTGCAAAATTGTTGAAATAACGCCGTACCAAAAAATGTGCAAAGGTCTGTTCTGTATCAGGTATATATGTTCAATTAGCGACGAACTGTTGCTTAAAACAAAGTAGATAATCAACAATCCGGGAAAAGGTATTTTTGGAGCAGTAACGTGCGCTGCCGTATAGTTGAATATCAATAACATAAGCATCGCAAGTGCAAGGCTGAAAGATAACAGCAGCAAAAATGCGTTAAATATTTCCGGCGATTTGCTGTCAGTTCGCTTGTGTTGCGCAAAAGCCATACTGCGTTGAGACAATGGAAGAAAAGATTGCAAAATGCCGGTAACCCAAAAATAACTAAGCCCTCCGCTAATAAACAACAACATTTCCCAACTCGCAATTTCTTCGTGAGACAAAGGCACCTTAGTAAAATATATGCTGATTATGAAAAAGCATACGAAGCGCGTAAACTGGAATGTTTGCAACGCCGAAATATTATTTATTCTGCTCAACAAGGTAAATAAATATAAAAACGCCGCAAAATTATAAAAAAAAACATAATTTTCTTGTTATGTGAAAAAAAATATTTATCTTTGCGGCGTCAAAAAATGGTGGGTGTAGCTCAGTTGGTTAGAGTGGCAGATTGTGGTTCTGTAGGTCGTGGGTTCGAATCCCATCATCCACCCCAAAAATTTTTAAATAATTTTTTCTTAAAGTTTCAAATCATAGAATATGAAAGTAATTGCAATTAACGGAAGCCCCAGACAGAGCGGAAATACAAGCTTTGCACTTAAGACTGTTGGAGAGGTTTTGGTAAGTGAAGGAATCGACTTTGAAGTGCTTCACGTGGGCAGAAAACCGGTTTTTGGATGTATTTCCTGCCGTAAATGCTTTGACAATAAAGACAACAGGTGTTCTGTAAACAGCGATGGTTTCAACGAATACATAGACCCCGTTAGAGAAGCCGATGGTCTGATTATTGGCTCGCCGGTCTACTATTCAGGCATAGCCGGAACAATGAAATGTTTTTTAGACAGACTATTTTATGTATCCGGAGCTAATGACAACTGGATGCGGCATAAAGTGGGCGCATCTGTAGTTGCAGTTAGACGTGCGGGAGGTTCAACCGCTTGGAACGCGCTAAATTACTATCTAACTATATCCGAAATGACAGTGGCAACGTCTAACTATTGGAACATCATTCATGGCTTCAAACCGGGAGACGCCGAACAAGATATTGAAGGCGTGCAGATTATGCAAATATTAGGAGCAAATATGGCATGGCTTTTGAAAACGCGAGAAAAAAACTTTGACTCAATGCCGGAAAAACGAGAAAAAATATTCATGAATTTTGTAAGGTAAAAAAAAAGTATTACCTTTGCGGCTCGAAAAATAATTAATTAAGAATACATTAAAAACAATTATGCCTGTAAAAATCAGATTACAAAGACAAGGTAAAAAAGGATATGCCTATTACCACATTGTTGCAGCTGATAGTAGGGCGCCACGGGATGGCAAGTATATCGAAAGATTAGGTTCGTACAATCCGAACACGCATCCGGCGACTGTCGAATTGAATTTCGACAAGGCTCTTACTTGGTTGAACAATGGCGCTCAGCCTACCGAGACTTGCAAAAATATCCTCTCGCGAGAGGGAGTATTGTTGAAAAAACACTTGCTTGAGGGCTTAAAAAAAGGAGCCTTCTCAGAAGCAGAGCTGCAACTGCGTTTCGACAAATGGAAAAACGAAAAACAATCCAAGTTGGAAGCGCTCAAAAACGAAGCAACCAAAACCAAGAACGAATTGACCCGCAAACGCAAGGAAGACGAAGTGAAGGTTAAGGATGCAGTTGCTAAAAGAGTAGCAGAAAAATTAGCGGCAGCAAGAGTAAGCGCTGCAGAAGCAGAGTCTAAAGAAGAAGATGAAGACGCACCAGCAGTTGAAGACCAAGCGGCAGATGAATAATTATTGCGTTCGTTTTTTTTCTTGCAAAACTTAATAATTCTTTTCCCACATCCTGAATGAAGCAAACTTTGTATCATGTGGGCAAAATAAGTAAAACACACGGATATAGCGGAACAGTTGTCGTGGTGAGCGATAATCAGTTCGGAACGAATATTGAAAATATAAAAGAGGTGTTTTTGCTTATAGAGGGAATTTTGACACCTTTCTTTGTGGAGGAATTCCGGTTGCTTACCAATACATCTGCGCACATGAGATTGGAATTTGTGGATAGCGAGCAAAACGCCAGTGAGCTTGTCGGACGCGATGTTCACGCTACCATAGCGTCACAAAAACCAAAGGTTGAGGCAGAGCGTATGCAATACATTGGATACGCAGTGCACGATGCAAAACATGGTAAAGTAGGTGATATTGTGGATGTTAAGGATTATAATGGAAATGTAGTGATGCAAATTATGGATGGAAAAAAAGAAACACTGATATCACAATATGCCGGATTGATCACCAAAATTTGCGACAATTCAAAAACCATGTACATAGACGCGCCCGATGGATATTTCTAAAAACGCTATCTCACATAATTGGTATGCCCTTTACACAAAGTCAAGGACAGAAAAAAAAGTATACGATGAACTTCAGAAGATGGGCATAGAGGCATATTTGCCTGTACGTAAGACGCTTAGCGTATGGACGGATAGAAAAAAATGGATAGAAACCCCTATTATAAGCTCCTACGTTTTCGTGCACGTACAACCAAAAGATTTCTTCAATGTATACGAGGTAAATGGCGTTGTGTCATACGTTACTAAAAATAAAAAACCCGCAACTATTCCCGAACAGGAAATTAAGGCTATGCAACAGGCGGTAAATAGCAATGTTACGTTGAACGTTGAGGCAGACACCATTGTAAAAGGGCAAAAAGTCACAATCACATCCGGACCTCTTAGAGGAATAACCGGCGAGGTTGTCGAAATACAGGGTGTAAAAAAGTTCTACATGCGTATCAGTCATATAGGTTACATGTTGGTTGTTGATTTGAACGAAAATGAAGAAACAGAAGCACAATGAGATAACTTTAGCTTTTTCCCCGTGCCCCAACGACACTTTCATGTTTTGGGCTCTGTTGAACGGAAAGGTAAACGCTTTTGACATGTCCTTCAAAGTTTCTATGCTGGATATCGAACAACTGAACAAAGCGGCTGTTAATCACGAATATGACATGATAAAAATTTCTTATTCGCATTATCCAAAAATTTCGGAAGCTTATCAATTGCTTAGAGCCGGAAGCGCTATGGGATTTGGTAACGGACCATTATTAGTTGCACGTCGTAAAATACATCCAGATGAATTTTCGCACCTAAAAATTGCCATACCGGGAATAGAAACTACGGCAAATATGCTACTGACGCTCGCTTATCCGGAAGTTTCAAATAAACCGGTATATTTATTCTCAAATATTGAAGATGCTGTGTTATCAGGCGAAGTTGACGCCGGTTTGTTAATTCACGAAACGCGCTTCACATACGAAAAAAAACAACTGCACAAGCTAATCGACTTGGGAGAATTTTGGGAAACAAAAACAGGAGGATTGCCGTTGCCATTAGGAGCTATAGCTGTTAAGCGTAAATTATCGGAAGATACAAAAAAAAATATGAATAACGCTGTGAGCGAAAGTGTGCTGTATGCGCTGAAAAATCCGCAAAAACCAGAAAAATTTGTTTTGAATCACGCTAATGAAATTGATATTGATGTGTGTCGAAAACATATTAATTTATATGTAAACGAATTTTCAGTAGACATAGGCGACACAGGAAAAAAAGCCGTAGACGCGTTGTTAACATTAAAAACAAATAATATCGCTTAATTATGGAAGCATACTCGTTGTTAGAACTAAACCGCAGCATTAAGCAAAAAATAAAAAACTACATGCCGGGACTATACTGGATAGTTGCCGAAATTAATGAACTGCAGGTGAACAGCAGTGGACACTGCTTCATTGAATTGATAGAAAAAGCAGTAGACAGCGAACACATTACAGCGAAGGCGCGCGCAACAATTTGGGCTTACCAATACAGGATGATAGCTCCGTATTTTGAGACCATGACAGGAAGAAGTCTATCAGCAGGATTGAAAATTATGTTGCAGGCAAGTGTTGAATTTCACGAAATATTTGGCATGAATTTGCACGTAGCTGACGTAAATCCGGCATTTACAATTGGCGACCTCGCCGTGCATCGTCAAGCAATCATAAAACAACTGAAAGAAGAGGGTGTTTTTGACATGAATCACGAGTTAGAAATACCCGTTGTGTCTCAAAGAATAGCAGTAATTTCATCAGAAAACGCTGCCGGTTATGGCGACTTCGTTAACCAACTTTATGCCAGCAATTATGCCTTCAGCCACAAATTGTTTCGGGCAGTAATGCAGGGCAACGAGGCAGAATCGTCAATAATTGACGCATTCGAACAGATATTTGAGGTTGAAAACGAGTTTGATATAGTAGTTTTGATTAGAGGCGGCGGCTCTCAGTCCGACCTAAACTGTTTCAATAGTTACGGTTTGGCGGCATGTATTGCGCAATTTTCGTTACCCGTTATTACGGGAATAGGACACGAACGAGATGAAACAGTCTCAGATATGGTTGCACGACTTTCACTGAAAACGCCCACTGCCGTAGCTGAATATCTGATTCATCAGGCAATGTTGTTAGACGGAAAACTGCAAGAGATTCACAATCAAATGTTCTGCGTAACAGACTTTTTCATAAGAAGTTTATCCAACAAGCTAAAAAATCTGCAACAACGATTGACGACAATTATATATTCGCACGCCAGAGGGCAAGACAAAGAAATAATAGCATTGCAGGTTAGATTAACAAACGCGTCAAACATATATTTGTTTCGAAAAAATCAAGAAATTAAGCGATTAGCAACCGAATCAGAAAAAAACGCTAACGTAGCGTTAACCTCCAAAAAGAAACATATTGCTCAACTGGAAGAAAAAATAAGTCTCCTCGACCCCGTAAATATGTTGCGTAGAGGATATTCAATAACACGTGCAAACGGAAAAGTAGTTAGAAATACCGCCCATCTGAAAAAAGGTCAGAAAATAGAAACCATGCTTCAAAATGGAGTAATTGTCAGCGTTGTACAATCATTATCGTAAAAAACATTTTTAAATGTTAAGAAATCGGAGTAAAAATATTTGAGCGTTTATTTTTATTTTTGTTCAAAAATATGTACTTTTGCGCTGAATTTTATTAATGCAATCAAAAAATAAGAAATAATGAGCTTAACTAAGCGTATCATACCTTGTTTAGACGTAAAAGACGGAAAAACTGTGAAAGGTATTAACTTTGTAAACATTAAGTCAGTTGGAGACCCAATTGAACTAGCCGCTTTATATTCAAAGAATGGGGCAGACGAACTTGTTTTCCTTGATATAACAGCAACAAACGAAAAACGAAAAACACTTTCTGAATTAGTCACACGCATCGCAAAACACATCAATATTCCCTTCACAGTTGGCGGAGGAATAAGCAGCATAGATGATGCATCGATTCTGTTACAATGTGGAGCCGATAAAATATCCATCAATACGGCTGCCGTGAAAACCCCAAAATTAATCACTGAACTTGCCAAACAATTTGGAAGTCAATGCATTGTGCTTGCTATTGACACAAATTTTGTTGATGATGATTGGTACGTATACCTAAACGGCGGACGTGTCAGAACTGACTTAAAAACCTTAGATTGGGCTAAAAAAGGAGTAGATTTAGGCGTTGGTGAGATACTGCTTACTTCAATGAAGCACGATGGAACAAAAGACGGTTTTGCAATAGAAATCACCCGTAGCGTATCTGAAGCGGTAAGCGTACCCGTTGTTGCAAGTGGCGGAGCAGGAACTATGCAGCATTTTGTTGATATTTTCCGTGACGGTAAAGCAGACGCAGCGCTCGCCGCAAGTATTTTTCATTACAATGAAATAGAAATACCTTCATTGAAGAAATATTTGAAAGAAAATGGGATAATTATAAGGTAAAAACGGCGTATTGGAAAATACTTGTTATTTTAAGAGCGTTTTTGGCGTTCATTACACCTTATTTGTTGTTTCAAGCTATTTCCTCGACATATTCAATATTTTTCGATTTCAAAAATTCAACAATAGAACTGCACGAAACGTCTGCATTTAACCCAACTTGCCATCTACGCATCCTATTATGTATCAGATAATCTGCGTGTTACGGATTGTGTAATTTTTATGAGGGGACTACATGTTTTTAATATACTCATATACAGATATTTGCATTATAGAAAACGTGCAAAATTTGGGAGGGACTACAAACGGCTTTTAAACAAATTGGACTTCGTAATAAATTAAATATCAGTCGTTTAAAAAATTACCGTGTGCATATTTTGTCCGTTTTGGGCTGTTTTGAGTAAAAAAAACGGTAAGTTGGGTTAATTTTTCAATCATCGCTCTTGTTGTACGCTGGCATTTTTTCTTCTTGCATTTGTTTCATCTGATTTATTTTACTGAAATTGCAAGTTTTAGAATTAACTGGTAAGGCAGTCCCGGGTTTGACGCCTGATTAACATCGCCGACAAAATATAAATCTTTGTGTGGATAATAGAATGCAAAAGAGCCTGTAGCGCCTGAATGACCTATCAATTCGCCCTTACCCATAAAAAGCGTAAATATGTTGCCTAACGGTACTTGCATATATCCACCGCCGTAAAAAATAAGGCTCATTGTACCTATTCTTCTGTACACGGATAACTTTTCAAAAAGATTTTTCGGGAAAAAGCGTCCGTTAAAAAAGGCTTTTAAGAATACCATCAGTTCTCGTGCGGTGGTGATTGCATTGCCGCCGCCACGCAAACTCATAAGCAATTTTGGACGATGTATAGACTGATTTTTATAATAAATATTCGGCACAAAATCATCGTTTACAGGCACATATGTATTCGTCAAATTTAATGGCTCAAAAAGATAATCACGAAAAACTTCTTCCATCGGCATTTGCGTAACTTTTTCGACAATTTCACCAAGCAACTGAAAATTTAGGTCTGAATAAAAGGCTTTTTTTCCAAGCGGTGCAAATCGAGGTTTTAAGTTTTTTGTAATTTTAATTAATTCCGCTGTACTGACTGCAAAATCTTCTTTAGTTGCCCGTTCCATAATACCTCCTTCGGCTTCATAATCGGGCAACCCGCTTGTTTGAAACAGCAAATTGGAAAGCGTAAGTTTGTGGGAATAATCCACGCCTTTGTATTTGTGCAATCCGTTGAAAGTGTTTTTATCGAAATAATCCACCACGAGATTGTCTAATGAGAGTTTTTTTGTTCCTGTAACATCAGTATACAGGCAGTAGTGAGAAGTTTTCCGACACTTGCCGAGTACATAGGCGTATCAATTGTTTTTCCGCCGTAACCGAAGTTTACGGAAAAACTGCCACTGCTGTCCTCTACCAACAAAACCGCCTCGTGAATTTGCTTTGAACGTATAGCATTGCTAAACTTTTTTTCTATTATTTCTTTGTTGTCCATATTTATTATTTGCTTCGTTGTCCTACTGCACTGTCGCCCCGCTTGTGTGAAACGTCAGAGCGGGTTGCCTTCGGCGCTACTTCGTGGTGGCGCAGTGGCAGCATACGACAAACGTTACGCGGCGCACAAAATTTTGAAGTTCCACAAAACTTTCATGCGGGCTACGGCTGCCATTGCGCCAACTTAGCGAAGCGATCTCACCGAAGGTAAACCGCCAGTTGTAGGCAGGCTTCTTTGTATCTCTATAGAAGCACCAAATCAAACAAACATTGATTTCAGACTTTACTATTCAATTTGTTATCTTCGCTGTTCCGCTCTTTGAATTACTTCATCACGTACCCATTTAACGAAGGCTTCGTAGTCTACATTTTCGAGAGACAGGCTTTTATCCTTTTCTCTGTCTACAAAAACGATTTCGTTTGTAACATTGGACGCTCTTTTCTGTATCGAATCGCGCACCCACTTAACGAAAGCATCGTAGTCTAAATTTTCGTGAGACACGATTTCGTTCTTTTCTCTGTCGGCATAAACGACTTCGTTTGTAACATCGGACGCTACAATCTCATCGCTTATAAGAGCCAAATTGCTTTTTTGCTCATCTCTTTTGCAATTTGAAAGCATTATTCCGCAAATAAAAGCGGGAATAATAAACATCAAAACAAATTTTTTCATTTTAAAATCCCTAATACGTGTCGGGCGCAACTTCTAAATTTATCCTGCTCTTACGGCTTCGCGAGTGTCTTGCCCAGTTTTTATAGAGGTTTATCTGCTCCTCTTTTTTTGCTGCTAACTCACCCGATACTCTCTCAACGTGAGCGTAACTCTCACTCGTTACGGCTTTCTCGAAACGCTCGGGCTTGCCTACAATACCCAAATATACGCATGTTTCCAGCCCATACCCATAACTATCAACAGTTTGCCCGCCGAGCCTAAACAAGCCCCTCAAACCATCGAACACCTTCATTTCAAGCCATTTACTGCTCGAAAAACATGAAAAACCTACTACACTTTTCACGTTGCAAAGATAATGTTTTTTTTTGAAACTGCAAATATTTTTTCGATTTTCGATTTTTTTTATAGAAATCCACTTCGTCTTCTTACAATTCATCCGTAGTATTGTTTTCAGAAATCCTCTTTGTATCGTTTCGATTTCCGAGTTGTTTTGCATTTTGCGAACTGACAACTGTTCCTCCTTGATGTTCTATTTCCAAGCGGGCATTTTTTTCCACATTTGCCCCTCTGTGCGCAATTACGGTACTTTCCTGTAAATTTTGCGGACTGTTTTTGCTCGAAAGTTCTGTTGTCGTTGCTTCTGCTAACATATTGATAATTAATTCTAAATTAGTCATATTGTCGCGCAGATTTTCTTTTTTCAGATTTTTATGCTGTTTATATTGTTTGGTAGTCATTCCGCTCCAAGTTTTGGTCATCAAATCGGTCAACAAAGCGTATTCTTCGCCTTGTTTTACACCTGATTTGTCCCATTCGTCGGTTAATGCCTTGCGTACTTCGATGGATTTTATTCGTTGATTAATCCAATTTTCGGAATAGCCTAACCGCCTATAGTTCAGAATGGCACGGTCAATAGAAATTTCGGGGTCAATGGTTTCGTCAATTCTTTCTCTACCTGCTTTTGCTAACCACATTTTAAACGGCTCTGCTTTTTTGCTTGGAATGGATTGCACAAGTCGCAAAACCTGCTCTGTATCAGCCACATCGGTTTTATAGTGTTTTCCGTCTGCTGCCAGCATTTTCAGTTGGTAACAATTTGTTACCAACTCATTATTTTGCTGATTAGTAAATAAATCACAGCCTTCATCTATCAACCTGCTTTTGAGTACTTTCCAATATTTTCTTGCAGTTTGATAATCGCTATCTGTAAGTACTGCAACAATATCAACCACAGAAAACCACCATTTTTCTTGTTCTTCGTCCCATACGGTGCGAACTTTCTTCTCTTCAAAAAGTTTTATCGCTGTGCCTTTTACGGTTATTTTGTCTTTTTTTGCCATTGTTGTTTTTTAAGTGTTTTCTTCAGTATTTCAGAGGGATTAGAACATATATTTCATTGTAATATAAAACGTTCTGTTTCGTAAATGAACGTTGTTTGCATTGGGTATTTTTGTAAAATCAGTCAGTGCAGTCCTGCCTGTAATTCCAATTGAGAACGGTTTCATATACCAGCCGAATCCAAAAGTAAGTCCAGCCTCTGTGCGATTGAATGTGTTTTCAAAATTTAACTTTTCGCCGTCCTGTTTTCCACCGAGGTGGTACGAATAGTACCCTCCAAAGAACAGGTCCCCTCCGAAAAACATGTATTCAGGCGTTTGTAAAACGAGGCTTAATGGAACGGTTATTTTGTTGGTGGCGATTTTTCCGTCGGGTTGCTGTATCTGAATACGGTCGTAATGCAGTTCGGGGCGAATAGCGAAACAACCGAAATTAACCTGCGGTGTGAAACCGACACCAAACGATATATTGGCTGATTGTGAATCGTTTTTGTCGTCTGTGTTGTAATAACTTGAGCCAATATTAGCCGTGAGTGAGTAATTAATTCGTCGTCTTGGTATGTGATTTTTTGCGAATTTGCCCGACGGTTCTAAAGCAGTATCCCGCGAAAAAGTTTCCGTTAAATTTGTCAAATGTTCGGTTATCAGCGCCATTCCATCATAATCAATCAAATGTGCCTCGTCTTGTGGCGTATGGTAAGGCGATTTAAAACCGGTGAATGCCCAAAGCGTCGGAATTCTTTTTAGGGCGAAAGGTTGTGTGTCGGTTGCCCCGAGAAGGAAATATTTTGTTTCAAATTTTTCGGCAACTACATTCAATCCCGACGGAATAAGTTGTGGATTTAAAATCAAATCGTTCCCGTCTTTTATCGTACCGCTGCCAATGTATTTCAAATAGCCGCTCGCTTTGTACCAGCCAATCATATCGAGGGAAATCATCAGTTTGATGTTTGCTATCGGCGCTTCCGAACGAAACACAAAATGTGAAGAGCCAACCAATCCGGATTCCTCTGCATCGAAAGCAATGAGCATAACACTGCGCTTCAAGTTCGATTGATTGCGTTTCAATTCCCGCCCAAGTTCAATCAGCGCGGCAGTACCCGAAGCGTTGTCATCGGCTCCGTTGTTAATTTGCTTGCCCGAAGCGCCAATATGGTCGTAATGAGCGCCTACGACTATATATTCGTCTTTCAAAACAGCATCGTTTCCTCGAATAATGCCAACTATATTTTGAAATTTACCTTTTCTAAAAGTCTGCAAATACGAATTTTCAAAATACGGCTCAATTCCGATTTCTTCAAATTGTTTTACAATATAATCGGCAGCCTTTCGGGCGTATTCCGTGCCTGCTTTACGACCTCGCAACGAGTCGGAGGCAAGCGTGTAGACGTGTTGTTCCAATCTTTCTTTTAGTGTGGTTTGCGCATTGGCAGAAAGTAACGCTAAAAAAATGAACAGGAAAGTCAAAGTTATCCTGAATCTCCCCTGCGAGAAGATTTTTAAGCATGTTTTGTTTGTTGAATTTTTATTCATCGCCTGTATTATTTATTTCATTGTCCATACTGCGCTGTCGTCCAACATTGCCTACAACACCCAAATATGTGCATGTTTTCCGCCCATACCTACAACTATCAACAGTTTGTCCGCCGTGCCTAAACAAGCCTCTCAAACCATCGAATATCCTCATTTCAAGCCACTTACCGCTCGAAAGACATGAAATACCTACTACACTTTTCACGGTACAAAGATAATACTTTTTTTTAAACCAACAAAAAAACTTTTTTTCGCTTCAAATTTCGAAAAAAAATGCGATAAGCCTTTTTCTTCATTCTATGGTTCTACTACTTTTCGTGTGGAAACGTCGGCAATATCCTTGTCCGACAATTCATTTTTTCCAAATAGTACATCTTTCGTTAGTATTTTTATGAATTTATCAGGCTCTTCAAATATCGGACTGTGTGCAGATTTTTCAAATGTGTAAAATCCTTTCACTGGCGCTGTTATTTGTTGATAATATTCTTTTGATAATGAGTAATTAACGGTATAGTCATAAATACCATGTAAAAAATATATCGGAATTTCTACTGTTTTAATTTCATCAAACAAGTTGCATTGTATCATGGTTTCCCATAGATTAGTTTTCTTTAATAGCAAAGATTTGGCTTTCCATAATTTCAACTTTTCTGAAAACGTATATTCGCTGAATTTCATTACAGGAAAAAATATACCATTTATCACTGATTTCATGTCGCGCATAGTGCCTATTCCTAATTCATGCATGGGTTTGTCGCGAAATTTGACGTATTTCATTGGCATATAGTCTAATGTCAGTATGTTGTGTTTTTCAAACTTCTTAATCATTTTTTTGTTTCCATTGAGTTTGTATTGCTCAAGCATATAACTGTAAGCGATTTTTTCAGATAGTAATTGATTTGAAATCTGTGCCATTCCGATGTAAGCATGATATAGTTCAGGCGCATTTTTAATTGTTTTTAAACCTATTAAACTCCCCCAAGAATGTCCGATTAAATAAATTTTGTCTTTATTGAAACGCTCTCGCAAGTAATTTGTAACCTCAATTGCATCTAAAACTAATTGGTCAACCGTTATTTCATTAAAATTTAGGCTTTTACTATAGGACAAAGAAGCGCCCCTTTGTTCCCACCAACATACTGTAAAATGTTCATCAATTGAAACAGGATATTTTTCTGTCAGCGGATATTCAGGCATTCCGGGACCTCCATGTAGAAATAATAATATCGGATTATCCATATTATTCCCTTTTATGAACATTCCTTGTGATACCCCGTTGATATTAACGTAAATTTTTTCAGAAATACTATTTCCCATTGCTTTACTTTTTATGATAGAACATGAAATGATTACTAAAAATGCTACTTTAATTATATTCATTTACAAAAAACTTATATCTTTTTAATTTTCAAACAATAAAACACAAACAACGTTAAACTGATTATAACGACCGACCAGTAAACGATTATCATCTCTATCGTTTCGGGATTTCCATACTTGGCGCCCCAAAAACTGCCAATAGCAACTGCCAAAATAAGCGTTGCAGATTTAAGCAATGCAACGCCCAGCAACACATAAGCAGGTTTCATGTTTTTTACTAACATGTATATAATGACGATAAATAACGGCATTATTACGCAAAGGTCTAAAATGTAGATTGCATAAAAGTCTGGAACTGTGTGGCTTTTAGTGTATGGAACAATTTCGCTAATCCATTTGCTCACAAAAATAAAAACTATCAGCGAAAGAAAACCAATACTGCAATTTCTAATCCATTTTGGCAAATAAAGACTTTTTGTGTAATCGCTTGTAAAACTGCATATTCCAATAATCATACCCACAATAGAAAGGGCAAAGATAAGCATGTAAACAAGATAAACCGACGTAAACAGCGCGGAAATAACATACGTGCCATAAGCGTAAAAATAAAAACTTAACAGACCAATAATTGAAATCATCAGTCTGTCGTCTTTTCGCCTGATATACAACGCCACAAGAACTATCATTACAACTGATGTTACAATAGCAACGATGTCCTGCGATATTGTACCCGCCATAAACG
>Ga0099364_10000100_pt1 | contig 138846 bp, 129 predicted proteins | sample TergutTh196P3_FD_73070 | JGI IMG/M metagenome (GOLD analysis project Ga0099364, IMG submission 73070) | Microcerotermes parvus P3 segment gut microbial communities from Pointe-Noire, Republic of the Congo - Th196 P3 | ecosystem: Host-associated > Arthropoda: Insects > Digestive system > Gut ...
GCCCTACTAACCGAACCTTAGCTGCTGATGCTCGTGATGGCAGTACTTACTGGGTACGTCTCATACCGGGCACCAATGGCCTTGGCGACAACTCTTCTGGCGACTTGTGCTGGATGGAGACTAATCTTGCTTATGCTGGGGGTGGCGATGATACCTACAACGATACCATCAGTGGCATGACACTAGGCTCAACAGCCAATGACAACATTGCTAGTGGGCAAGCTTGCTACGGCAGTAATGCAACTATGGCGGCTAACCCCACAACGCTCTGTTATTGGATTCCTTTGAACGCAAATCCAACCAGTGGCAGAACTAGCCCATCGACAGCTACAGATGGTGGAGCAGGCATCGACAACACCACCACTGACACGAGGCCCACTAGTACAAGAGCTCAGTTTGGCTACCTTTATAATTGGTGCACCGCGATGGCTGGGCAATCCGTAGCTTGCCAAATTACCGCTGCCACCCAACCTAATCAGAGCGTCAACCCCGGCAATGGCACCACCTACAACATCTGCCCAGCTGGTTGGAGACTCCCCACAGGTGAGGCGACAACCGGCGAGTTCGCCCTGCTAATCTCGGCTCTAGACTGGACTTCTGGAGCACCGACACCGCTCTTTACCAACGGTCTTTACATGTTTGCCGGCACCTTCGGCAATGGCTCGTTTAGTGGCCAAGGCTCGCTAGGTGGCTACTGGTCTTCCACTATTAGCATCCCCGTCAATGGGTTTAGACTGGCCTTAACTAGCACACTTGTCGGTTCCTCGACCATGGCCAATAAGGGCTACGGCTACTCTGTTCGTTGTGTGGCGCCTTAGTTGCGCCGGGCATTATGTGATATAATGAGCTTATGCTTAACATCTTGAAGAAGTTGTTTTTTAAGACCAAAGGTGTTCCACAGAAAGCTACGGTGCCGAGCCCAGATAGGCGGCTGGTGGCCGAGTTTGAGGTGGTGGGCGGGGTTTTACAGTACCGGATAAATCGCGATGGGCGGCCGGTGGTGAATGCGAGTCGGATTGGGATTGAGCTGAAGAACGACCGGCCGTTGGCAAAAAATTTGCGGATGGTGCGGACGGCGAAAAAGTCGGTCAATGAGACTTGGGAGACAGTTTGGGGCGAGGAAAAGGCGATTATAAATAATTATAATGAAATTGCGATATTTCTGGCGGAGACGGACGGTGCGGAGCGACTTTGGACGGTGCGGGTGCGGGCGTTTAACGAGGGTGTGGCGTGGCGCTATGAGTTCCCGGTGCAGCCGAACTGGCAGGCAATGGAGATTGTCAACGAATACACCGAGTTTGCGTTTGATAGGAACAGCACGGCGTGGTGGATACCGGCTTACCAGCCCGATCGCTATGAATATAATTACACCAAGAGCAATATGAGCGATTTGGAGGTGCCGGTGCATACGCCGCTAACTATGCGACTGCCGGGCGGATTTTATGCGGCGGTGCATGAGGCGGCGCTCTATGATTATGCGGCGATGACGCTTCGACCGCAGGGCGGCAAGTTGGTGTCGGACTTGACGCCGCTGTCGAACGGAACGCGGGCGGCGTTGGTTTTGCCGGCGCAAACGCCATGGCGGATGGTGGAAATCGGGCAGGCGGCGACGGATTTGATGGCGAACCGGATGATGTTGAACCTGAACGAACCATGTAAATTGCCGGACACGACGTGGATTCAACCGGGGAAGTTTATGGGGATTTGGTGGGCGCTGCATTTGGGTGAGTTGACTTGGGGAACGGGTGAGCGGCAAGGGATCACGACGGCGCGGGTGCGGGAACATATTGATGCGTGTGCGGCTTATGGCATCCCGGTTTTGTTGCTAGAGGGCTGGAATACGGGTTGGGATGGCGACTGGATGAACCATGGTGAGCGGTTTAATTTTACCGAGCCGGTGGCGGGGTTTGATTTGGATGCGAGTGTGGAATATGCGCGGGCGAAGAATGTGAAGTTGATGTTGCACCATGAGACTTCGGCGGATGTGGCGAACTACGAAAAGCAGTTGGACGCGGCGTATGCGTTTTTGAAAGCGAAGAATGTCCATTATTTGAAGACGGGCTATGTGGGGTCGCGGATTAATCATTTGGAGTTTCACCATTCGCAGATTGGGGTGCGGCATTATCAGCGGACGGTGGAGATTGCGGCGGCGAATCAGGTGATGTTAAATATCCATGAGCCGATTAAGGGGACGGGGATTGAGCGGACGTGGCCAAATTTGATGACGCGCGAGGGCGCGCGTGGTCAGGAATATGAGGGTGGGGCGCTGGCGCCGAACCATGCGACGATTATCCCGTTTACGCGTGGGTTGGCGGGGAGTTTTGACTATACGCCGGGGATTTTTGATGTGGCGAATTTCACGAAAAGAGTGGCGACGACGGTGGCGCGGCAGTTGGCGTATTATGTGGTGATTTTTTCGAGTTTGCAGATGGTGTCAGACCGGCCGCATGTTTATAAAGACCACCCGTTGTTTCGTTTTATCCAGTTGGTGCCGACTTCGTGGGGCAAATCAATTTATTTGCTGGGTGATATTGGCGAATATTTGGTGGTGGCGCGGCAGGTGCGGGATGGGGCGGATTGGTTTATTGGCGGGATTACAAATGAGAATCCGCGGCGGGTGAATTTATTTTTTGATTTCTTGGAGAAAGATGCGAAATACACGGCGGAAATTTATCGGGATGATGAGCAGGCGCATTACCGGGATAACCAGCTGGGATATAAGATTGAAACGCGGGAGATTAAGCATGGCGATCATTTGGCGATGTACATGGCGGGCGGCGGCGGGTTTGCAATCTATCTGAAAAAAGGGTAGAATAAGGTATGAGCGAGAACTCTGGAAGTGGTAAGCATTGGTTAGTGTACATCCCGCTATTTGCGTTGATTTTGACGGGGTCGGCGTTTGGCACGTATCGGATAATTGATAATAGCCGGGGCGGGTCGGAGGGCGAGGTAGTCGAGGGCGGTCAGGATGGTGGTGATGGCGGATCGGGCGGCGAGGAGGATGATTCGGAAATAATTTTAGGAACGGACGGGCGCGAGTGCGCGGGCATTGGTGTGAATGGCGAATGTATTGACGAAAGCGGTGAGGTGGCGCGCAAAGACGGCGAGATAATTTATGTTGAGCGCGCGGCGGGCGAGCAGGACAATAGGGCGCCGGTGGTTTATGCGACTTACTCGACGACTGAGCCGACTAATGGTGATGTGGTGGTGGTGATTCGGGCGAATGAGGCGATTGGGGTACCGGTTGGCTGGGAGTATGCTAGCGGGGTGTTGGTGAACGAGATAAAGAAAGTTTATAAAGAGAACCGGAGCGAGGTGGTAGAGGTTGCGGATTTGGCGGGGAATATTACGGAAGTGCGGATTGTGGTGAATAATATTGATCGGGCGGCGCCGGTGGTGAGTAATTTGCGTTATAGCACGACCGCACCGACTAAGCAGGATGTGGTGGTGAGTTTTGAGACGAATAAGGATGTGCAGACGCCGGATGGCTGGGAGCAGGATGGTAGCGCGCGGAAGTTTAAGCGGACGTTTGCAGCGAATTGGTCGGGCAGGGTGACGGTGCGGGATATGGCGGGGAACACGGCATCGGTAAACGTGGCGGTCGGGAACATTGACAAGGCGCCGCTGACGGCTAGGATGCTGGACGAGACGGCTTCGTTTAATCCGTCGAATGGCAATTTGTCGAGTGTCACGATTAGGATAGAGGTTAGCAAGCCGGCGGATAGCTTGACGAGTGGGCTGAGTGGCTGGACGAGGTTGAGCGAGACGACTTGGAGCAAGGTCTTTACGGCTAATGTTAACGAGACGATAGTGCTAACGGACAAGGTGGGCAATACCGCGTCGTATACTTTGCGTGTGATGGGGATTGGTGAGCATGCTGGGATTTATAACGCGAACAAGCCGACTTTGACGCAGCAGTAGTTAAAGCAGGAGAAAGTCGTCTTTGCGGATGAGGATAAATCGGTTGTTTGTGAGTTGGAACTTTTTTTGCGGCTTGAATGTGCGGATGGCATGGAGGAGGCGCTTTCGTTCGGGCATGGTTGACTTGACGCCTTGCGATTTTAACCAAAAATACAATAATTCTAGTAAAATGTCAGAATCTAAAACTTTGTAGAGCGACTTTTGCATAGCTAGCCCCTCAGGTACAGCGTCGTCCGACCCCGTCGCCACGGGACGGACGCGCTTCACTCTCGGGCTGCCGCCCTCCGAGACGCCCTTCGAGGCTAGCTCTGCAAAAGTCGCTTCGATTTCGCGGGTGATTTCGAGTTGGCGGTTGCGGAGTTGCAAAAGTTTCCATTTGGTGTCGAAAGGTAGGGCAGAAGTTTTGGGGCGGAGGCGGTTGCGTAGGTATTTGGGTGATTGGTTGGTGGAGTCTTCGCGCCATTTGATGCCGAGTTCGCGGGCGAGGGCGAGAATTTCGGACTTTTCGAGCTCGAGAAGCGGGCGAACGTAGTTTTCGCGGTTCAAGACGGCAAGGCCGCGCCAACCAGTGCCGCGGATTAAGTTAATCGCCACGCTTTCAACCAAGTCGTCGAGGTGATGGCCGGTTGCGACTTTCCCGCAAACTAGTTCTTCGGACACGACGTCGCCTCCGCCCGTCGTCACGGGGGAGTCGCGTCTCGTTCTCGGCCGTGGCCTCCGAAAGTTCTTCAGAACCAGATTTGCGAGAAAGTCGTGGCGGGCCTTACGGGCTGTTTCTTCGCTGTCGTTTGGTAGGTTGGCGGATTGGGAGATGAACTTTACTCTATGAGTAAGGGCGAAGTCTTGGACGAGTTTTTGGTCGAGGTGGCTATCGGGGCGGAGGTTGTGGTTGAAGTGGGCGATGGTGATGGGGGCGCGGCTTTTGGCGAAGATGTGGGCGAGGAGCATGCTGTCGACACCACCGCTTGTGGCCAGAAGATAGTGGGTGCTGGCTGGAGGATTATTTCTTGACATGTATTTTGACGGTTTCGGTGGTGTTCTCCACGATACCGTCGCCGATGAGGACCACTCCTAGAGTGCGGAGTAGACAAACACAGTCCATTTTGAGGCAGAGGTGGTCGCGGTAGTGGCGGTCGAGTCCCACCTTCTCAATCTCGCCGACGTTGTCGCGGCCGTTGACTTGGGCCCAGCCGGTAATACCGGGGCGGAGCTCAAAAACGCCATGTTGGCGGCGGAGGGAGTTGGTGGTCTTTTCAAGCGTGAGGACGGGGCGGGGGCCGATGAGGGACATCTCGCCGCGGAGGACGTTGACTAGCTGGGGAAGTTCGTCGAAAGAGGATTTGCGGAGGATAGCGCCGAAGCGAGTGACGTACTTAGAGTGGTTAATCTCGGCAGAGGCTTTGACGGGGGCGTTCATGGTCATAGTGCGGAACTTGTACATGACGAAGTGCTTGCCGTCTTTGCCGACGCGTTTGTCGCGGCGGATAGCGGGGCCGTCGCTTTCGAGCTTGATGACAAGGGCGACTAAGAAAAACGGTGCAGCGAGCACCGTTAGGCCGAATAGTGCGAACAGGAAATCCCCTGCTCGCTTAACTTTGGGATAGGTAATCTTTGTCATCTCTACCAATCATTATACAAAAAAGCTGGTTAAAATGCAAGACTAAATAACGCGGGCGATTTCAGATAGGGTGGTGTGGCCGGCGAGGGCGGCGATGACGCCCTTTTGCTCGAGGGTGAGCATTTGGTCTTGGCGGGCGGCTTTTTCGATGGCCTCGGCATTGACGTCGGCGACATCGCCGCGGAGGAACTTTTGGATTTCTTCGTCGACGATGAGCTGCTCCATGATGCAGAGGCGGCCAGAGTAGCCGAAGGGCGCGTCTTCGCTAATGACGGGGTCGTAGAGAGTGAGGTTGTTGGCGTCGACGCCGAGCTCGGCGAGTCGTTCAGGTGAAATGCCAGCGAGGACGTTGGCGAGATATTTCTTTTCGGCTTCGGTAGTTTCGCGTTGTTTTTTGTGGCTAGTGAGTTTACGGACGAGGCGCTGGGCAATGACCATGCGGACGGAGCTGGCGAAGATTGGGTTTTGGCCGATGAGGTCGATCATGCGGGCGAAGGCGGCGCTGGCAGAGTTGGCGTGGAAGGAGCTAAGCACCAAGTGGCCGGTAATTGAGGCTTGGATGGCGGTGCGGGCGGTGTCGGAGTCGCGGATCTCGCCGACCATGACGACGTCGGGGTCGAGACGGAGGACAGAGCGGAGGGCGTCGGCAAATTGGGCGCCGTCGGTGGTTTTAATCGGGACTTGGGAGATGCCGGCGATACTGTACTCGATAGGGTCTTCGAGGGTGATAATTTTGCGGTCGCTGGTGTTGAGAGCGTTTAAAATTGAATAGAGGGTGGTTGACTTACCAGAGCCAGTAGGGCCGACCATGAGGACGAGGCCGCGAGGATGACGGATGACTTCCTCGAGGGTTTGGCGTTCTTTGGGGGTGATGCCTAGCAGCTCGAGGTTCAAGAGGCTTTCGTTGAAGTTGAAGAGACGGAGAACGGCGTCTTGGCCGAAGAGGGTGGGGACGGTTTCGATGCGGATATTAAGCGTGTGGGTGTGGCCGTCGCGAGTGATGTCTTTGTGGATGTGGCCGGATTGAGGTTTGTTGCTGGCGAGGCTGAGGTTGGCGCGGCTGGAAAGTTCGCCAAGGAGGATGCGATAGCGTTCGCGGTGAAGTTCGGCGATGATGTGGAGCATGCCGTCGACGCGGAGGCGGACGCGGATGGCGTCGCGGAGGTTTTCAATGTGGATGTCGGAAGCGCCGAGCATGTCGGCTTGCTCGATTAAAAAGTCGAAGACTTGGCCGACGGCGACGGTGTTGAGAGTTTGGCTGACTTGGCTCAAAGTCTCGCTGTCGCCTTGGTTGGCAATCTTGATGTCGTCGTAAATGACTTCTTCGGGTGGGTCGTAGCGGAGGAGCCAAGCGCGGTAGGCGGTTTCGGAAATGAGGGCGAATTCGACATGCTCGCCAAGGTCTTTGTACTTTTGGGCGAGATTTAGGATGACGCTGCGAGGGGTGGCCGAAGTGACGAAAAAGCGGAAAGGTTGTTCGCCGCCGCCGCGTTTGAATGGTACGGCGAAGTTTTTATGCATCTCGGGGATGGTCATCATGTCGTCGAAGTTTTCGACGAGGGGGGCTTCGTCCTCAAAGGCGCGGGTATCGACATAAGGCAGGCCAAGGATAGTAGCGCGCCGGGCGGTAGACTGCTCTTCGTTTTCGCGGCGGCTATCCTGCTTACGCTGTTCGTCGATTTCTTGCCTTTTTGCTGTTCCGTCGTCTATTGCCACCCTAATCTCCTAGCGGCTGGTGGTGACCAGCGCTTCCTCCGTGTGTGATGCGATAATTTGAATGTGAGCGTGCGAGGGGCCGGCGAAGAAGAGGCCTTGGCCGACAGGGAAGTTGCCGAGACGTTTGCGTTCCTCTTCGGTCAGTTTGAAGACGTCGGCGAGGACGTCGACGGCGCTAGGGGATTGCTTCAAGAGTAATTGCATGCTGGCGTTGGCAACAATGGCGCGGCCCATGCGGCTGGACATAAAGTCTTCGACGTCTTGAGTGATGGTGGTGAGGCCGAGGAGGTATTTGCGGGCGCGCTTGGCGAGGCTGAAGAGGAAGTTGGCGGAATCTTCGTATTTCATAAGTTGCCAAGCCTCGTCGACAATTAACATGCGGCGGCGGCGGTCGGCGCGGACGACGTTCCAGATGTGGGAGAGGACGATGTACATGGCGATAGGGCGGAGCTCGTCTTCGAGGTCGCGGATGTTAAAGACGACCATTTGGTTATTGATGTCGATGTTGCTCTGCTGGCTGAAAATACCGGCGAAAGTGCCCGAGGTATACTTGCGGAGGCGTTGGGCGAGCTCGGGGCCGGTTGAGCCCATGTGGAGGAGGGTGTCATAGAGGTTGGCGATGGTTGGTGGTTGGTTGTTGTGGGTCAAAGGATCGGCCGTGATGCCGGCGCGGGCGTAGGTGTCGATGAGGGCTTGGTCAAGGTCGGCTTCTTCGACGGGGGTTAGGAAAGTGGTTTCGGCGCCATTTTGCTGGACAGTCCTCTGCCCGAGCATGAGGCGGAAAAGGCCGTGCAGGGTGACGAGGTTGGAGCGGAGGCTGTCGCCAGCGTCTTCGGAGCCGACGATTTTTGGTAAGTCGAAAGGATTGACGCGGACGTCGGAGTTAAGCGAGAGGCGGATATAGGAGCCGCCGACGGCGTCGCACATTTTTTGATATTCGTTTTCGGGGTCGACAATGAGGATCTCGGTGCCAATCATCATGGAGCGAAGGGCCTCAAGCTTGACAGCAAAGGATTTGCCGGCGCCGGACTTGGCGAAGACGGTCATGTTGGCGTTTTCAAGGGTGAAGCGGTCGAAGATGACGAGGCCGTTGTTATGCATGTTGACGCCGTAGAGAACGCCGGAATCTTGGGTGAGGTCGGCGGAAGTGAAGGGGAAAGAGGTGGAAATGGCGCCGGTGTCCATGTTGCGGCGAATTTGCAGTTGGTCGGTAGCTTGGGGCATAATTGAGTTGAGGGCTGGCTCTTGCTGGCTGGTCGCGACTTTGGTCATGACCATTTGCTGGCCGAGGATGGTTTCGACGCGATTTTGGCTTTCGCCGAGTTCTTCGAGGGTGTTGGCCCAGATGGTGATATAGAGGCCGAAGCGGAAGAACTTTTCGGCGCCGACTTGGAGTTTGTCGCGGAGTTCTTCGGCGTCGGCAGTGGCAGCTTCGAGCTCGGGGTCGCGGACGCGGTTGCGCTCGGCATTGACGGTCATCGAGGCTTCGAGCTGGGTGACTTTTTTACGCAAATTTTTCATGATGATGGCGGTGTCGATAGGGTAAATGAACATCGAGACGTCGAGGACTTCATCGAGGTTGATGATGGGGGAGAGCCAGCCGGTGTAGAGCATGCGAGGGTAGGCGTAGATGAAGATGGTGCGGCCAAATTTGGTGCCAAGTTGGAAGTAGCTGCTCTTGATTTCGTAGCTGGAGGGCGAGAGGAGGTCGCGCAGGGTAGTGATACCGGTGCTAAAAGCGTGTTCGGTCTCGGCGTCTTCGAGGAAACGTTGCTGGGCGGCGATTTGGGCCGCGGTTAGTTTTTTCGCCATTACTGTTCCCCCCCTTCTGATGGTTTTTTGGTGCCTTTGGTAGTGTAGAGATGGGTGTAGCGTTGCCAGTCGACGAGGGGTTGGTTGACGGCGGTGTCGGGGTTATTGAAGTTGTAGTAGAGCATGGCAAGGGCGCGGGTGTCGAGGCGGACGGCAGGCACACCAACGGCGCGGAGGCCGTCGATAATGGCGGCGCTGCGGCGGGCCATTTCGGTTTTGGCGCTTTCGAACTCGGGGCGGCCAATTTTGACGGCTTGCGGGGTTGGTGTCAAGAGGGCGCTGAAGCCTTTTTTGGTGGCTTGGGCAGTTTGTTTCATCTTGTCCTCGGCGCCGTAAGAGAAGCAGACGAAAAAGCTTTTGTCCATGATGTTGGCTTCTTTGGCGAGGGCGTCGATGAAAATCATATAATCGTCCATCAGGACATTCAAAAGCATATTGTCTTGATTGCGGCGGATGGCGGTGAGTTTTTCGAGATAGGGGCCGATGTCGATTTTTTGGCTGCGGATGGCGATTTGGATATTGAAGGTGAGGGAGTTCAAGAAGCTTTGGTAGGCATATTCGACGCTATCTTGCTCGTTGGGGCTCATGAGGTCAAAGTTGATGCTTTGAGCGGCGACGACGGCACGGAAAGAGCCGTCTTTCATGATGACGAGGCCATCGCGGATTTCGGAAATCAAGAGGGATTTCTGGGCGGTGTTGCTGGTCTGGGTTTTGGTAGGGGTATTAGCGGTGGTGACGCCGGTAGGTTGGCCGACTGGAGTGGCGCCGGGCGTGGTTGCAGGAGCGGGCGCTGGTGCGGCTTGAGATATGGATTGAGGAGGAGGAACAGATGATGGTTGAGGAATAGATTGAGGTGTGTGAGCAGCGATTTGCGAGGTGCTGGGCGCGGCGGCGCGAGCGGCAGTGTAGGAGACAGGAGCGTTCGGTGGAATCGGGGTTGGCCCGGCAGGAGCGGGCGCGGCGTTTGGTGTTGGTGGCCTATTGGCTTGGGGTTGCATTGCTGCCTCCTATCATGGTGTTATTTACTGGTGTCATAATCCCCCCTCCATCATCTTGTGCATTTAGATTTATATTACCACGTTCGACGGTTTTATCAAAATCGAGGGCGAAACTGTAGTTGTCGAACATGTCGGGGGCGGTTTCGCTTTCCATCAAGATATTGTCGCTAAGGTTGCTTTCTTTGACGGCGCGGCCTTCGGTGTCGACGATGTTAGCGAGGAAGCTAAGGCGTTTGTTGGCCTCGCCGGCGCCGATGTTTCTGATGCGGCTGTTGGCGTCGACGGTTTTGGGGGCCTCAATGGCGATGTCGTGTTGGACGCCGTCGGCTTGCCAGACGCGGGTTTTGGGGTTTAAGTGGAAGCGAAGGACGGAACTTAGGTATTTGGTCATGGTTTGTTCTTTGCGTAGGGGTAGGGCGAGGACGATGAGGAGAAGAGCGGGGGGGATAGGGATGATGGCGAAGAGTGCGACGAGACCGCCGACGCTATAAAGGCCATAAGCGGCGAAAAGTAGACCGCCGGCGATGAGGAGGAAGAGGAATTGGCGGAAAGAAAATGGCCCTAAAAGCTTGTCCTCCGCTTCGACATCTTGCGGTACTTTATAGCTGCCCATATATATATTATAGCATACTATTTGGCAGACCTAAGACAAAAACCCACACCTCGAACGAAACAGCAGGGGCGTTGCACCTCCCTCTTGGCCTACGGCCAATTCACCCCCGCATCGTTCTCGGAATGGGTTTTTGCCTTAGGTCTAGAAAGCGGTTGTGGTATAATGTTGGTATGATAGAGATGGAGGGGAAAATGGCATCAGGAGAAGGGGGAAATTCGGCGGAGCAAGAGGCGGTAGCAAACGAGTGGGAAGCGGCGATGAATCCGAATATTGGGAAGAAGTTTATCACATTGGAAGATGGGTCGAGTGTGGAGGCGCCGGAAGGTGTGCGAGACGCGCAAGAGTATAAAGAGTGGCGAGCGGAACAGCAGGCGCGAGAGGCTGAACAACAATCGGCGGTCGCGGGTGAGGCACCGGTGGCGGAAGTGTCAGAGACAAAAGCGCCAGAGGTGCAGGAGGAGCGGTCGCAGGCTTATTATGATAATTTTGCGGATGGGATGAATGTTTTTGACGCGCAGGATGCTAGGCACGCAGATGCGGCCGAGAAATATTATGAGCGGTTGGTGAGGCAGCAGGAGTCATTTAAGGGAACGCAGCATGAGGCGGAGTATTCGGACAAGGCAATTGCGGATAAATTGCGGGCGTTTCAGGATAGGTACCAGGCGGGGCAGAACGTGAATGTGGAGGCGAATGAGAATCCGGCATCGGCGGAAGCGGCAGAGGTGAAGGGCTCGGGTAAGGAGGTGCAGGAGCAGCTGAAGGAAATTGATACGAGGATTCGGCAGGACGAGATCTTGATGCAGGTGTTGTCGGATGACACACAGTTTGCGGCGCTTTCCGAGAGGGAAGGTGGTATTTCGGCGGAGGAGCGTAAGGAAATGACAGAGCAGTGTCAAGAGCGGTTGGACGCGTTGAGGCTGGAGAAGCAGGCCTTGGAGGCCGGAGGGGCGGCGGCTGGTGCGGCGGAGCCGGGCGCGGCGACGGGCGAGACTGGAGCAGGAGCTGGTGAAGCAGCAGCAGGGGCGGCGAGCGAGACGCTTTCGGAGGAGGAACAGCGGCAGGCGAACGAGGACGGCGATTGGCTTATGGCGATGGCTGAGTCGATGGAACGGAAGCAAACTGAGGAGATGAAGCGACGGGAAGAGCTGGCGGTGAAGAACTTCCAAGGTAAGTGGGCAGCGAAATATCCGGGCCGTGCGGCGCCGGATATGGGCGATTTGACAGAGATGTTTAAGCGGATGGTGGCGATGCTTTCGCAGCCGCGAAAATAATTGGAAAAAAGTGCTGGCAGAGTATTGACATGAGTGCTAGCGGGTGATATACTAGCAGAGTAGTGTGTGGACTGCTAAAAGTCAAGTTTTAGGAAAAAAGGAGATAAGAAATGGGTAAAATTATTGGAATTGACCTCGGTACGACAAATTCGGCGGTGGCTTATATGGTGGCGGGAAAGCCGGAGATTATTACGAATGCGGAGGGCGACCGCACTACGCCGAGCGTGGTGGCGCAGACGAAAAAAGGCGAGCGACTGGTGGGGAAGGTGGCGCAGCGGCAGCGAGTGACGAACCCGAAAAACACTATATATAGTGTGAAGCGGTTGATTGGGCGGAAGTTTACGGATGAGGAGGTGCAGCGCGATTTGAAGATTATGCCGTATGAGATTGTGAAAAAGGGCAATGGCGTGGCGGTGGTGATGGATGGTAAGGAATATACGCCGGAAGAGATTAGCGCGATGATTTTGGGTAAAATTAAGGCGGACGCGGAGGCGTTTTTGGGTGAGAAGATAACAGAGGCGATTATTACGGTGCCGGCGTACTTTAACGATCAGCAGCGGCAGGCGACGAAGGACGCGGGGAAAATCGCTGGGCTAGAGGTAAAGCGGATTATTAACGAGCCGACGGCGGCGGCGCTGGCCTATGGCTTGGACAACAAAAAAGATGAGCAGATTGCGGTGTTTGACCTCGGTGGAGGGACGTTTGATGTGTCGATTTTGGAGCTGGGTGATGGGGTGTTTGAGGTGAAATCGACGAATGGCGATACGCATTTGGGGGGCGAGGACTTTGATAATGTGATTGTGAATTATCTGGTGGATACGTTTAAGAGTGAGAGCGGGATTGACATTCGGAAGGACGCGGCGGCGATGCAGCGGGTGAAGGACGAGGCGGAAAAGGCGAAAAAGGAGCTGTCGACGGCGCTGACGGTGGACATTAATTTGCCGTTTATTACGGCGGATGCCGAGGGGCCGAAGCATTTTGAGCATACTTTGACGCGGGCGAAATTGGAGGAATTGACGGCGCCGCTTTTGGATCGGCTGGCGATTCCGGTGGAAAAGGCTTTGAAAGACGCGAAATTGGCGGCTAAGGACATTGAGCAGGTGGTTTTGGTCGGTGGGATGACGCGAATGCCGGCGGTGGTTGAGCGGGTGAAGAAGATTTTTGGTAAGGACCCGATGCAGGGCGTGAACCCGGACGAGGTGGTGGCGATTGGGGCGGCGATTCAAGGTGGGGTGTTGCAGGGGGACGTGAAGGATATTTTGCTCTTGGATGTGACGCCGCTGACGCTGGGAATTGAGACGGCGGGCGGGGTGCGAACACCGATGATTGAGCGAAATAGCACGATTCCGACGTCGAAATCGCAGACTTTTTCGACCTTTAGCGATAATCAGCCGCAGGTGGAGATTCATGTTTTGCAGGGCGAGCGGGAATTTGCGCGGGATAATAAGTCGCTCGGGATGTTTGTTTTGGACGGGATTGCGCCGGCGCCGCGTGGGGTGCCGCAGATTGAGGTGACGTTTAATTTGGACGCGAATGGGATTTTGAATGTTTCGGCGAAGGATAAGGGGACGGGCAAGGAGCAGTCGATTACGATTCAGGGGTCGGGGAATATGAGTAAGGAAGACATTGAGAAGGCGCGGACAGAGGCGGAGGCGCATGCCGAGGACGATAAGCGGAAGCGTGAAGTGGTGGATGCGCGGAATCGGTTGGAGAATACGATTTATCAGGCGGAGAAGATGCCTTCGGAGTTTAGTGAGAAGATTAGCGACGAGGATAAGGAGAATATTAAGAAGGCGGTGGAGGACGCGCGGGGCAAGCTGGAGTCGGAGGATCAGGAGGAGCTGGAGCAGGCGGCGAAGGATTTGAACGAGCGGATTATGCCGATTGGGGCGAAGTTGTATCAAGAGGCGGGGGGTGCGGGTGCTTCTGGTTCGGGTGGTTCGGATGGTGGCAGCTCGGAAGGCGGCTCGGGCGGCGATGACGACGGCGCGGTTGAGGGCGAAGTTGTCAAAGAATAGATAGCCGCGAAGTGAGAAAACCGCCAGACCCATGAGGTTTGGCGGTTTTGAGGAGGTTATTGCTTAGAGTTTAGGTTTTTTGGTCTGCAGGTTGAAAGTTAAGATTATGTCGGGGTCGAGCAGGAGTTTTTCGGTCGGGCTTAAGCGGTCAACAAGTTTTTGGATTTCGTCGTCGATTTGGCCAGTGGCAAATGAGCCGGGCTGGTTCTTCAGACTTAGGTGATAGTCGTTGAGTTTGGCCAGCAGGTCGCTGCGGTTTAGGAATTTGATGCGTTCGGTGTTTTTCGCGTTTCTGAAGTAAAGGGAGAGCATGTTCGGGGGAAGCTCCTCAAGATAGTCTTGCTCCAAATCTTCGTAGCCAACTGGGTGGCCGCCGCGGTGGATTAAGGTGCCGGTTTGGTTTCGTGCGTCATAGAGAGCGACGAAAGAAGCCGGGACTCCGCCCATCAAACCGATTTTGCCGGTTATCCTGAACACGCTGTCATTGTCTTTGGCCGCGTACTCGAGACCGAGGATGGTCGCCGAGTGCGTGAAGGTAAGCGCGTTGCCGGGGCAGGTGAACCTTACCGGGATGCTCGTTTCTGAGATTAACGCGTATTTGAACGCATCAATCAGGGTGGAACGCGAGGGGCCTTTGGAAATAATACAGATAACTTTCGTAGACATAAAATCTACCTCCTTTTAAAAGCTCAGCCGAAGCTGGCACCATAGCTAGATAAACTAGCCATCTCTATCTATTATATCATACTAGTGGTTAAAAGTCAAGAGGAGGGGGCGGTTGGGTTGATTTTGGGGGGATTTGAGGTAGAATAATAGATATGAGTGGAAAGAGGCGGACTGTGGGTTTTTCAGGGGCGCGGGTGCGGATAATTGCAGGGGAGTTTAAGGGGCGGAAACTGGAGACGCCGCCGCGGGCGGCGGCGCATGTGATGGGCGAAAGGGAGCGGGCGGCGGTTTTTAATGTGTTGTTTTCGTTGGGGGTGCTTGCGGAGGCACGGGTGTTGGATGTTTTTGCGGGGTCGGGGGCGCTGGGGTTGGAGGCGATTTCGCGAGGGGCGGTTTCGGTTGATTTTGTGGAAAACAACCCGAAGACGCGAGAGGTGATAAAGAGGAATGCGGCTGCGCTGGGGGTGGAGCCAGTAAAGAGCGAAAGTTATGAGTTGATATTTTCCGATGCGCCTTATGATGAACCGCAGTGGGAGCTGGTGGCGAAATTGCCGGGGTTGTTGGCGGAGGGCGGGTGTTTGGTGATTTCGCACTCTAAGAGTGAGCAAATTCCGGAATTTGTGGTGGCGGGGTTGAAAAACGTCTACTCAAAGACGTTTGCGGCGGCGCAGATTGATATTTTTATGAAATAACAGGGGGGGGAGAGAATCAAAGACCGCCGGGCGAAATTGCCGGGCGGTTTTGATAATGACGTTGATTTAGGCGATAGACTGGCTGGGGGCTCCACCGGCCAAGAAACCGGTTGACCTAAAGAGGTGGTCCAAAAAGTTGAATAGTAAGTCGATGCGAACCCGGTGAGCACGCTGCCTGATTTTGGTGAAGTTGTCGTGGTGGAGGAAGTCCTGTTTGAGGGCGTAGGGCGATTCGTAGACGGGCAGGGTGTTCTTGGAGTCGTAGCAGGTGATTATTTCGAGGAGCTCAGAGGCGGCCAGAGTGAACTTGGCCATGGCGGGCGGGGCCATAAAGGGCAGGTTGGCTGATAAATAAGAGAACATTTTGTGGTAGGCCCGGTCGTCGGTGCGGAGTTGAATGAGGCCACAAAAAGAGGCGTCAATTTCGCCTGCAACTTCGAGCTCAACCGTACCGTCGATATGAGAATCGGGGTTTGGGTGCTGGTCGTAGCTGCAGGTGAAGCCGCTACCGGTGGCGGTGCCCTCGAAGCTTCCCAGTAAAAAGCCATGGAAACTGGGGTGGCGGAGCCGGCCGCAGAAGACGAAGGTGGTGATTCCCGCGTTGTCGCGGATGAGGTTGCAGAAGTTCTTGTTAGGGTTGGCGATCTTGTCCATTTTGCCTCCTTTCGAGGTGCTGGGTGGGCGTGTCGTGGTGTCATTATTTCAAAGTCCAGAAAATGAGCACGGACAGGCCATACTCTCTTACTAAGTTATTTATAGCATGAATAGGGCTAGAAGTCAAGTGAGAGGGGGTTTGCGATGGAGTTTCGGGGCGAATGATGGTATAATAATGATATGGAGAGACCATTAGCGGAAAGGATGCGGCCGAAGACGTTGGCAGAGGTGGTGGGGCAGGACGAGTTGATTGGTGAGGGGAAGATCTTGACGCAGATTGTGGCCGAGAAGGTGCCGGCGAATTTGATTTTTTGGGGGCCGCCGGGGACGGGGAAGACGACTTTGGCGCGGATTCTGGCGCGGGAATTAGGGGTGGAATTTGTGGAACTCTCGGCGGTGACGGCGGGGAAAAAGGATGTGCTGGCGGTGGTCGAGGGGGCGCGGCGGGATTGGAATTTGGGGCGGCGGACGCTGTTGTTTGTGGATGAGATTCACCGGTTTAATAAGGCGCAGCAGGATGCGTTTTTGCCGCATGTGGAGAGTGGGTTGATTATTTTGGTCGGGGCGACGACGGAAAATCCGAGTTTTGAGGTGATTGCGCCGCTGTTATCGAGGTCGCGGGTGGTGGTTTTGAAGCATTTGGACAAGGCGGCGATTTTGACGATTTTGAAGCGGGCGGTGAAGGAGTTGAAGATGGGGCGCCGAGTGGGGGCGGAGGCGATGGATTATTTGGCGGAATTGTCGGCGGGGGATGCGCGGGCGGCGTTGTCGAATTTGGAGTTGGCGTTGTCGCTGGGGACGGAGAAAATAGGGGTGGAGGAGATTAAGCGGGCGGCGCAAAAGATTGTGGCGGGCTATGACAAGGCGGGCGATATGCATTATGACATAATTTCGGCGTTTATCAAGTCGATGCGGGGCGGGGACGTGGATGCGACGCTCTATTATTTGGCGCGAATGGTGCAGGCGGGGGAGGACCCGAAATTTATCGCGCGGCGGATGGTGATTTTCGCCTCTGAAGATGTGGGGCTGGCGAATAATTCGGCGCTAAATTTTGCGACGTCGTGTTTTATGGCGGTGGAGCGGGTGGGGATGCCGGAGGGCGGGATTATCCTGTCGCATTGTGCTTATGCTTTGGCGAAAGCGGCGAAATCGCGGGAAAGTTATGATGCTTGGGGGGTTGCGAATGCGGTGGCGGAGCGGACGCCGAATGCGGCGGTGCCGATTTGGTTGAAGAATGCGCCGACGAAATTGATGAAGGATTTGGGGTTTGGTAAGGGGCAGAAGTGGGAGGCGGGGTTTCATATGGATAAGTCGTATTTGCCGGATGGGGTGGAGCCTTTTGTCAAATAAAGGGCGATTTTTTCAACAAGTTTTTGGCCTCTGGGGATGACGGGGGTCGGATTTTAGCATAAGCGTTTGTCCTTATGCTTGTGGGCGATTTTAGGGTGTGGTAGGCTAGGGGCATGAAAAGTTTTAGGCAAAGACGAGGCGCAGGGGTAGTGGGGGTTTTGATTGGGGTGGCGTTGGGTTTGGTGGGCTGGTTGGGGTTAGGAGTGGGGCAGGTGGCGGCGGAAGGTGGGGTAGGCGATTGTGGGGAAATTGAAATAACGGAGGTGCTGACGAATTTTCGCAATGACCAGTCGGAGCAGTTTGTGGAGTTTTTTAACCCGACGGCGGGGATGTTGAGTTTGGAGGGGTGTGTGGTGCGGACGCGGTACGGGGGGAAGGATTTGACGGCGGAGTTTGGCGAGGTTTGGATGCGGTCGGGGGAGTATCAGGCGTATAGTTTGGAGAGTTTGGGGCTGCAGATTGCGAAATCGCCGACGATTGAGCGGGTGATTGAGATTGTGGGCGGGGATTTTGTGGCGCTGGCGGAGCTGCCGCGGGCGTCGATTGGCAAGTCGTTTGCACTGGTGGAGGGGGCGTGGGTGAACGCGACGCCGACGCCGAGCGCGGATAATTTGACGGCGCCGGAGTTTTTGGGTGGAGAGGATGGGGGTGCGGTTGGTTCGGAAGAGGGGAGTGGTGTGGCCGGCGCGGCTGGCGGCGGCTTGGCGCCAGAGGTGATGGCGCCGGTGGTGCATGATAGTTTGGGAGCGGCTGGTGGTGCGGGGGCGGCGGAGTATGCGGATTGTGGGGAAGGGCGATACCGGAATCCGGAGACGAATCGGTGTAAAAAGATAGAGACGGAGCCGGAGCTGAAGCCGTGTGCAGAGGGGTACGAGCGGAACCCGGAGACGAATCGGTGCCGGAAAATTCGGGAAAATGTGGGGGCGGCGGCGAGTTTTGGCGTGCCGGACAGTGGCGGGGCGAGTGGCGGAACAGGGGTGAGCGCGGTGGGCGAGGCGATGGCGAATGTGTCGGCGACGATGGGGGATGCGTTTGATAGGGTATTTCGTGATGCGGATGGGTATTTGCAGGGGTGGAAGGTGGTTTTGGCGGTGGTGTTAGTGGTTTTGGCGGCGGGAATTGGGGTGTGTTATGTGTTTCGGGAGAGGTTGATGGGGGTGCCGTTTTTTGCCGAGGTAATGGGGAGGACAAGGGATTTGGTAAAATGCTTGCGTTTTTGGGAAAAACGGTGAAAAGTATTGACTTTTTAACATTAGTGTGATATAATGGGAGTGTGAAGAGGTTTCGCAACTACCCAGTGAGGTTAGTAATCGCGGAATCCCTCCGCGAACCTTAACTTGTGAGTTAGCGACCTCAATAAAAGGAGGTAAATACCATGAGAGACTTTTTTGCAGAATGCCCGGCATCGGCAATGACCGAAGACCAAGCGAAAGCGCTGTTTAACGAGGTAATCGGCCAGTACATGGCTGCTGCCAAGGCGAACGGCACCGATGTTGCTTCTTTCGTTTACCCGAAAGGCAGCAAAATCAAATTCTTCGCAATCGACGCGGAAGGCAAGTTGAAAAACGCATCGCGCGAAAAGCGTGAGGAAATCACCAACGATCTGTTGGCCAGCATCGACGAAGATGATTGGCTGGAAGCGTCCAGCATCCCGGCGGGCGTCAATGCGACGGCGGCATACCATCAGGTGGTGAAGTTGGCGAAAGAGGCGGCAGAAGCGCGGAAAGGCGAGTTCGGTACGGCAGACTGTCAGCTGAACAAGCGTGATGTATTCTGCTTCACCAATGTCGCCAAAGGCAAAGCAGGCAAAGCGAAAGCGGCCGCATGCTAAATTCGCCGAGGTTGGCGCCAGCCCCGTCGGATTTCAACGGCAACAACGCTAATTCACGAGTGAGACCCCCGAACCATAATAGGTACGGGGGTTTACTCATGCGAATACTGTGGGGCAGAGGTGGGGGCGGTCATTTGACGATACGGACTGTGATGCCGTTGGAGCTGCTCTCGACGACTTGGGAGCGGGATGTGGAAGAGGCTTGGGGTTTTTCTCGCTCGGGCCGCCGCTGGAGGGTGCGGGTGGCGGTATCGACGCTGTAGCCGAACAGGTGTAGGACGACAACGATGAGACAGAGAAAAACGAAGATAGCGATTGCAGCGATGATGATAGGGGTGATGACGCTGAGGCCGACGGCGACGAAGCCACCGAAGTAGGTGAAAATGGCGCCGATAATTGCCAAAATCACGAGTCCGCCCAGACAGTACTTCAGGAAACTAAAAGCTGTAGACATATGGATCCTCCTTTCAGATGTGTTCGCAAGTAAAAATTCACGGTCGCAACCGTGAGGTGCGAACCTTATACTTTCATTATATCATACTTTTGGTTATTTTGCAAGGGGGTTGGGGGCAGGGGTGGGACGTGCTAGAGCCCCCGCGACATAATGTCTTGGGGGCTTTTGCGTGTGTTGTGAAGCTTACTCGTGGTAGGTTGTGGTTACGGTTTTGCGTCCGCTGCTGCTTGAGCTGGATGAGGAGGACGAAGAGGCGTCATCGTCGTCGCCGAAGCTCAGATTGATGCCGTTTTTGGTCCTTTTGGGTTCCAGCTTGCGCTTGTCGAAGAATTCGCCAGTCTTGGCATTGTACTCCAAGACGGCCTTCTCGCTACTGCCGACAGGGGCTCCGCCGCGTTTGCGGAACAGATGGTAAACGAACGCGATTAAGGCAATTGCGGCGAGGAGCATGAGCATGACACCAAAGACATTGAAGGCGGCGTCCCAGTTAAAGCCAGAGACGACAGAGGTGCCAGTGCTGGTTTCTTGCTGCCCGATGCTTTCGCGCGAGCCCGTGGGGGCGGCGGCGAAGGCGGTCAGGGGAGCAGCTGCGAAAATGAAAACGAGCGCCATCAGCGCGATTGTCGCTTTTCTTCCGAGTGCGACCCAACTCGTTATCTTGGTCTTTTTCATATTAAAGACCTCCTTTCTGATGTCGGGTCAAGCACCCGCGAGCTGTGGTCGCGCGATTGCTTCACAATACTAATGTCCGGAGTGAACCGGATTAGCTTGGAAGCTTTCGATCCGGATCGACTCACACTCCCATTATAGCACACTTATGTTTAAAAGTCAATAGTTTTGAAAGTTTTTATGCTAAAAAGTCAATAAACTTTGTGTGGCTGGAAACTATGGTATAATGGGTATAAATGGGCAAAGAAGTTATTCATGTAGAGGTGGACGAAGATATCGCGGGGGTAATCGGGCGAGTGAAGCGCGCGGATGAGAAGGTGGTGGCAGTGGTAGCGCCGAAGAATTTGGGGGCTTTGCGTTCGGCGATGAACCTGAAATTGCTACGAAAAGCGGCGAAAAGCGCGGATAAGGTGATAGCGGTGATTTCGGATAACCCGGCGATGGTCAATTTGGCAGGGGTGGCAGGGGTGGCTTTGGCGCCGAATCTAGAGACGAAGCCGGAGGTGCCGGAGGTTGGGCAGATGGAAGAGGGTCATTTGGTGGCTGAGGAGTTGATGGCGGGTGAGCCGCTAACGATAAATGGAGAACTAGAGACCGGCTCTTCGCTCGGGGTCCTGTCGCCCGGGTCCTCCCCATCCCCCTCTTTTTCTGACGAAAAGCCCGGGGGCGGGGTCCCCACCGGGCACTACCCCTCGCTTGATGGAGACGCCGTGTCCGAGGAGCCGGGCAAAGGAGAGCCTATGAATGGACCGACGGAGAAGAAGCGGAAATTTACGGCATTAACAGCAAAGGTGGATAAAGTGTGGCAGAAGGCATTGATTATTGGTGGGATAGTGGTGGGAGCGGTGGCGATTGGGGTTTTGGTGTTGTTTTTGGCGATTAAGCCAGTGGCGACGGTGAATATTGCGACGCATATGGATACGATTGATGTGCGGCGAGAGGTGAGGTTCAAGACAAATGATAATAATGTAGAGGGCGGGATTTTCCAGCTTTCGGAGAAGTCGCTAGGGGTGGAACAGACGGAGGAATTCGAGGCGACAGGCGAGAAGGTCGAGGGCGATCGGGCGACAGGCGAGGTGGTATTTAAGAATTGTACGGGGTTGACTTACAGGATAGAGCCGAGTGATACTTTTACGGTGGATGGCAAGAGGTATAGCATACCGGCGGGGACTTCGGTGGAGATTCCGGGGGTGAGTTCGCCGTGTGGGGCGGATTTGGCGGGGGCGAGTGAGCGGCGATTTACAGTGGTGGCGATGGATATTGGCGAGGAATTTAATCTGGCGAGTGGCGTGGTGATGGCTTTTCGGGGGGATTCGGTGAATACGCGGGCGGTGAGTCAGGGGTTGACGGGCGGTTCGCGGCGGACGGTGCGAGTGGTCTCGGAGGGAGATGTGCAAAATGCGCTGGGGCGGATGGACGCGGCGTCGATTGAAGAGGGGCGGTCGAGGTTGAAGGCGTCGTTGGATGCGGGGTTGTATGCGTTTGATTTGACATTTGTGGCGGAAAGTGGTGTAGTAGAAGTGACACCGAAGGTGGGCGAGGTAATCGGCAATGGGGCGCGGGCGACGGTGAAGCGGACGCAGAATTACCGGATTATGACGGCGGTGAAAGAGGATATGGAGCGGTTTGCGCGGGAGTTGGCGGAAACGCAGGCGGCGGGGAAGAAAATCTATGAGATTGGCAGCTTTGACGGGGGTGATTTGTTCCTAGAGCGGGTGGAGATTGTGCGGCAAACTGGGGGGACGACTTGCGAGCCGGAGGCGGCGGGTTGTGTGCCGAGTGCGGGGACGGTGCAGGAGATGACGGCGCTGCTCAAGACGGTGGCGCGGGCGGGGGATGATATTTCGGAGGAGGCGATTAGTGAAGCGGTGGCGGGCGAGCGGGTGAACGATGCGAATCGGTTGGTGATGGAATTTAGCGGGGTGCAGAGAGTGGATATTAAGTTGGGGCCGTTTTGGGCGAATCGGATACCAAACGACCTATCGCGGATTAAAATTAACATTCAGGCGGACAACTAATGGCGATTTTTGGGGTAGATGTCGGGGAGAAGCGGGTTGGGGTGGCCAAGGTTGACCCCGAGACGAAGGTGGTGGTACCTGTTGGGGTGTTTTTAGTAAACGACATTTCGGACACGACGTCGGTTGTTGACCTATTGAAGACACCCGACGAGGATACGTTGGTGGTGGTGGGGATGCCGATGAATCAGCGGGGGGAGTTGACGGAACAGAGCCGGCGGGTGCAGGAGTTTGTGCAGAAGTTGCGGGGGATGCTGCCCGAGACGGTGAAAATAGTCTTTTTTGGTGAGAGTGGGACGACGAAGCTGGCGATTGAGCGACTGAGAGAGCGAGGTTTTGACGACGTGAAGATACGGGAGGCGCGCGCTTCAGGGGCGGTGGACGTTGAGGCGGCGTGTATAATATTGGAAGGATGGGTGGAGGAGAACTTATGAAAGCGTTGAAAACGATGCAAAAGTCGCTGAAGTGGATGTTGTTTTTGTTGGTTTGCGTGGTGATTGCGGCGGCGGTTTTGGGCGGGTTGTTTATAAAAAATAAATTGGATGAGCGAGCGGCGCGGCAGGCGGAGTACGAACAGGCGTTAGAGGAGAAGGCGGATGAGATAACATTGACGTTTTTGCCGGGCAATTCGATTTTTACGGCGCGGCGGATGCTTTTGAATCGAGGGTTCTCGGAGGAAGAGGTGGAGGCGGCGTTTAGTAAGCAGTATGGTGCGATGACGCGGCTGGGGCGGCCGACTAGCTTGACAGGGGTGACGGCGAGTCAGGTGGAGGGCGCGGCGGCGATGTTAGGGGCTGGAAATGTGAGTATTGAGGGATTTTTGTTCCCGGAGACGATTAACTTTTTTGCGACGGCGTCGGTGGAGACGATTGTGGGGCGGATGGCGAGCGAGCTGGAGCGGGCGGTGGAGCGCGAGGGGTTGGTGGCGAAGTTTGGGGCGCAGAGATTGACGTTTTATGAGGGGTTGATTTTGGCGAGTATTGTGGAGGCGGAGATTGGCGGGACGCATGAGGACGCGCGGGCGATTGCGGCGATTTTTTATAATCGGCTGCGGGCGGGGTGGACGTTGGGGGCGGATGCGACGACTTTGTACGCGGCAAATATGGCGGGATTGCCAATAAATAATGCGGATGGGACGCCGAATCGGGCGATTTTGGGGTTGGATTCGCCGTGGAATACGCGGCATGCGGCGCGGACGGGATTGCCGCCGACGCCGATTGGTAGCCCGAGTTTGCCAGCGCTGATAGCGACAGCGGACCCGGATTTGGCGAATTATCAGGGGTATTTTTACTTTTTGACGGGCGATAGTGGGGCGACGTATTTTGGGCGGACGGAAGCGGAACATCAGAATAATATAAGGGAGTATTGTCAAACGCGATGCGCGAGATGGTAGGAAAGGTGATGCGAGCGCCGCGGACGAAACGGGGGCGGATGCTTCGGTTGCTGGCGGGTTATGGCTTGGCGGCGGCGGCGTTGGTGGTGGTGTTTGTGATTGGTTCGCGGGGCCGGCAGCTGGGAGAAAATCATTTTACGTATTTGTCAAGTAGTGAGTCGAGTTTTAGCGTTAGTTTTGTCGATGTGATGGAGACGTCGGTGGTGGCGCAGTCGGCGCAGGTGGCGAATTTGGCGCCGCAAGGAAACGCGACGGACATGGCGGTGAGCTTGGCGACGATTTTTGCGGCGGGTGGCGGGATGATGGACCAGCCGATTACGATTATTGTGGCGTCGCGAGGGGTGGAGGTGTATCGGGTGCGCGAGGGGGATACGGTGGCGAGCATCGCGCGGGCGCGGGGGATTAGTGAGCAGACGTTGCGTTGGGCAAATAATATGCGGCGGACGGCGCAGGTTTCGGCAGGGCAGGATTTGCTTTTGCCGGCAATTAATGGTGTAATATATACTTGGCAGACGGGGGACACGATTGAGAGCGTGGCGGCGCGGTATCAGGGTGAGGTGCAGGAGATTATTGCCTATAATGAGCTGGATAACCGGGAGGTGCAGCCGGGGGAGAAGATTTTTATCCCGAGGGGGATTTTGCCGGAGCGGGAGCGGCCGGATTATGTGGCGCCGTTGCAGACGTTAATTGCGGGCGGGCGGGGGAATTTGTATGGTTTTGGCGAGTGTACGTATTATGCTTATGCTAGGCGCCGGGCGCTGGGGTTGCCGGTGGAGAATAACTGGGGGCATGCGCGGACGTGGGCGATTCGGGCGCGGGCGATGGGTTATGCGGTGGGGACGACGCCAGCGGTGGGGGCGATTATTCATGATACGGGCGGGGCGTTTGGCCACGTGGGGGTTGTGGAGAGTATTAGTTCGGATGGGATGTTTATAACGATTAGCGAGATGAATTATCGGGGTGGTGGCGGTGGTTGGAATCGGATTTCGCGGCGGAATATTGCGATGGATGTGGCGGATGGGTCGTGGTATCGGGCGCAGGGTAGGTCTCCATTCTTCCAATATATCTATTGACGGCTGACGCCGAGTTTCCCTTGTGCCGATGATAAACAAAGAGCATTATATTGTTTGCGGTTTTTTTAGATTTATGGTATTATAGGAATATGTTCATTGACACAGCAAAAGTAAGTATAGCAGCGGGAAAGGGCGGCGATGGGGCGGTGAGTTTTCGCAAGGAGATTTATGTGGACAAGGGCGGGCCGGACGGAGGGAATGGTGGGCGGGGCGGTGATGTGATTTTTGAGGCGTCGAAGGATGAAAATACGTTGCTTGGGTTTCGTTATAATCCAGAATTGAAGGCGGGCGATGGGGCGAACGGGGCGAAGCGGCAGCGAGCGGGGAAAAGTGGTGAGGATTTGGTGGTGAAAGTGCCGGTGGGGACGATAGTGCGGCGAGGGGAGGAAATCTTGGCGGACTTGACAAAAGACGGAGAGTGTGCTATAATTGGGGAGGGAGGCGTTGGCGGTTTCGGCAACGCTCACTTTAAATCGAGTACTAGGCAGACGCCGCGGACGGCGGAGCTGGGGCTGGCGGGAGATGCGTTTGAGGCGCAGTTGGAATTAAGATTATTGGCGGATGTGGGGCTGGTGGGCTTCCCGAACGCGGGAAAATCGTCGTTTTTGGCGGTAGTTTCGAATGCGCGGCCAGAGGTGGCGGATTATGAGTTTACGACCTTGGTGCCGAATTTGGGGGTGGCGACGGTGGATGGGCGGGATATTTTGATTGCGGATATTCCGGGGTTGATTGAGGGGGCGAGCGAGGGTAAGGGGCTGGGGACGGCGTTTTTGCGGCATGTGAAGCGGACGAAGGTGATTTTGCATTTGATTGATGCGTATAGTGAGGATGTGGTGGGGCGGTATAAGGCGATTCGGGCGGAGTTGGGTAAGTTTGATGCGGATTTGTTGGCGCGGCCAGAGGTGGTGGCGTTGACGAAAACCGAGGGGTTTGATAAGGAGTTGCTCGAGATGCAGGTGGAGGCGTTGAGGTCGACAACTGAGGCGCCGATTTTTGCGATTTCGGCGCAGGCACATTTGGGCTTGACCGAGGTTTTGCGGGAGCTCTTGGCGGTCGCACCCTCACTAACCGACCCCTCAGGCACGACGTCGTCCGACCCTGTCGCCACAGGACGGACGCGTCTCGTTCTCGGGCTGCCGCCCTCCGAATGTCCTTCAGGGTCGGTTAGTGAGGGAGCGACCTGCGAGGGGGCGGGCGCGATCAAGACTATTAGATTGCCGGAAAGCCAGAAATCGAAGGGGTTTACGGTGGAGAAGAAGGGCGGGGTGTTTGTGGTGAGGGGGGTGGAGATTGAGAAGTTTGCGATGAAGACGGATTTGGCGAATTATGATAGCGTGAATCGGTTGCGTGATATTATGAAGAAATTGGGGGTGATGGCGGCGCTTCGGCGGGCGGGGGCGGAGCCGGAGAGTGTGGTGCGGATTGCGGAAAGGGAGTTTACGCTGCAAGAGCCGCCGAGGGAGTATTGATGGATTTCGATAGTTTGGTGGGAGAGGTGAACGAGTTTTTGGGGGCGACGGATATTTTTGTGCGGGGCGATCAAAAATTGCAGCGGATGCGGGATTTGATGGCGGCGCTGGGCAATCCGCAAAACGAGGTGCGGGCGGTGCATGTGGCGGGGACGTCGGGGAAGACGTCGACGGCGTATTTTGCGGCGGAGTTTTTGCGCCGGGCGGGATATGAGGTGGGGTTGACGGTGTCGCCGCATATTGAAGATGTGCGGGAGCGGGCGATAATTGGGGGTGAGGTTCTGTCGAAGGGTGAATATGCCGGGCGGTTGGCGGAGTTTTTGGAGCTGGTGCGGGAGATTGGGCTGCAGCCGAGTTATTTTGAGTTTTATATGGCGTTTTTTTACTGGCTGGCAGTGTGGGAGAAGCTGGATTTTGTGGTGGTGGAGACGGGGCTGGGTGGATTGCACGATGGGTCGAACGTGATTAGTCGGCCGGATAAGATTTGCATAATTACGGATATTGGGTTTGACCATATGGAGATTTTGGGCGAGAGTTTGGCGGAGATTGCGGAACAGAAGGCGGGGATTATCCAGTCGGGGAACGCGGTGTTTATGTATGAGCAGGGGCTGGAGGTGATGGATGTGGTGCGGGCGAGGTGCGAGGAGGTGGGGGCGAAGTTGACAGTGGTGCGGGATGATGAAAGTCCGGACTTTCAGGTGCGGAATGCGGGGTTGGCGGCGCAGGCTTTGGAGGAGCAGGTCGGCTTAACGCCGGGCGACTTGGCCGATATGCAGGTGCCGGCGCGGGCGGAGGAGTTTAGTTGGCGGGGGAAGAAAGTGATTTTGGATGGGGCGCATAATCCGCAGAAGCTAAGGGCGTTTGCGGATTTTGTGAAGTCGAGGGGTGATGAGGCGGCGATTTTGGTGGTTAGTTTTGGGGCGAACAAGGCGGCGTCGTTGGCGGAAAACCTTGCGATTTTGCGGGAGTTGGGCGAGAGGGTGGTTTTGGCGAGTTTTCAGGATATGAGTTTGGAGACGAATTTTCGCGAGAGTTTGGATTTTGCGGTGATGGAGGAGGCGGCGAAAGAGGCGGGGTTTGGAGATGTGGAGGTGGGTGGCGCGGCGGAATCGGCTTTGGAGCGGGCGGCGAAAAAGGCGGATGAGTTAGGAGTGAAGAAAATAATTGTGGTGGGGTCGTTTTTCTTGGCGAGTGATGCGCGGCGGGTGATGATGGATAAGATTAAGCTCTTGACAACACAATAAACATAAGCTAAAATAAAGCTACAAGAATGTATCAGAAAGAGGTAAGGAATGAGTCAAGCTATTATAATACATGCGACAATGCCCAGAGCAATGTCGCACAATAAAATATCGGGGGGGGGGGTTCTTAGATGACAGGCCCTGCTCCTATCTTTTGCGCCTTCAGTTAACTCTTTCTGGAGGCGGTAGCTTTAAGCTAAAAATGCTCCGATGGCGTCCCTTTACTACGTCTGTCGGGGCATTTTTGGTGGCAAAGAGTTAGAGTCAAAGTTAAATAAGTAAAAGATGAGGAGAAAAAGTGGTAAGGAAAAATAATGGTAGCCAAGGTGAGCGAGGTTGGGTTAGTTGGGCGAGGAGAGTGGCGGGAGCGGTGGGTGTGGTGGCGATGTTTGGGGTGTTAGTAGGGGTGGTGGCGGGTGGGATAGGGCGAGTCGAGGCGGAAGAAATCCAAATCAAGGCTGTCCATGGTACGGGCTCACTTTCGATTACGGATGGAGCGTGTGCTGCGGCGAGCGCTAGCCAGACGGCGTATGATGCGGCGAACAACACGTTAGACATTAGTGTTTTGGCGAGTAGCATTGCGAGCAACTGTCTGGGGATAGCGATTACGACCAATAACTCTCGTGGTTATAGTATGACTATTGCTGGCCCGAGTAGCGGCAACTTGGTGTTAGCTAATCAAGCTTTCGGTAGTATGGAGGGCAGCGTTGAGGCGCCAGTGGTTTTTGCCGGTCAGATGACAGGGGAGTGGGGTTTTGCTGTGCCGAGCGGACAGGTGCAGGGCGTTGAGAATGGTTTTGATGGAAGCTATACGGTGCTGGCACCGAGTAATACGACCAATACGGCTAAGTACGCGGCGGTGCCGAATAAGGCTACGCCAATCTCGCAGACGACCGCGGCTAATCTGTCAGTCGATGAGTATGACTTCTTTTTTGCGGTGGCGACGGGGGATTATGCTGCGACGGGGACTTATGCGGGGGTGATTACGATTTCGGCGTCGGGAAATGCCGCGGCGTTGCCGGGCACGACGGGCTCTTATATGCAAAGTATTACGCTGGAAAATTGCCCGACCGAGCGGACGCGGGTGGTGGACGCGCGGGATGGGAACACCTATTGGGCGCGGAAGATATCTGGGGTTGGAGTTGGTGGTGGCGATTTGTGCTGGATGGAGACGAATTTGGCTTATGCGGGGGGCGGGGATAACACGTATGAGGATACGATGGTGTTGACGCAGGGCCGGAGTAATAGCCCGACTATGCCGTTGTATGATATACCAACTGGTGCTAACCCGACTAGCGGCACGACCGACCCGTCGACTAGCACCAACGGCACGGGGCAATATGGCTACTTATACAACTGGTGTGCGGCGATGGGTAATCAGCCTGCTGCTTGCCAAACCAGTGAGGCAACGCAACCGGATCAGAGTGTAAACATTTGCCCGGCGGGATGGAGGCTGCCGACGGGCGGGGTTGGTGGCGAATTCACCCTACTGAACAATGCGATTAATGGAGGGAGCACAACAAGTGCAAGTGGGCTATTAACGGGCAGTCTTTTTATGAATGCGGGCTTTTTCGATAATGGCGCGTTCTCTTTCCAAGGTGGGTATGGTGCTTATTGGTCTTCGACAGTTATCAGTGCAAGTAATGCTTCTAGGTTGCTTTTCGGTGGTAGCAATAACCCAAATGGTACAGGTGGTAAAGGTAGTGGTAGTTCGGTGCGGTGTGTGAATGACTATGTGTCGCCGGTTGAGGCGTCGGCTGGGGTGGATATGCAGCGAATTACCCTGAATGGTACGTCTGGGAATTACTATTGTCCTGTGGCACGGACCCGAGCGGTGGATGCGAGGGATGACAAGACCTACTGGGTCCGTCGTATCGACGGCACTAGGGCTGGCGGTGGCGATCTCTGCTGGATGGAGACGAATTTGGCGTATGTGGGTGGAGGTGATGACACGTATGGAGATGTGATCGATTCAATGACCCAAGGCCGAGCTAATACCCCAACTGTTATGCTATACGACATCCCGACTGGTGCTAACCCTACTTTTAACCCCGACGACCCAAGTACCAGCACTACAGGGACAGGCCAGTATGGCTACCTCTACAACTGGTGTGCGGCGATGGGCGGGCAGCCTGATGCTTGCCAAATTAGTGAGGCAATCCAACCGGACCAAGGTGTGAGTATTTGTCCGGCGGGGTGGAGGTTGCCGACAGGAGAGGAAGATACTGGGGAGTTTGCCCTGCTCAACGACGCGATTAATGGCGGCTCTGAAGATAGTCCTAGTGGTCTTCTCGCTAATAGTCTTTATATGTACGCTGGTTTCTTTGGGGGCGGTTCGTTCACTGCTCAGGGATCTTTTGGCTTCTATTGGTCTTCTACAGCCAGCTATGTTGGTAGTGCGCACAACTTCTATTTCCATGCCAGTGGTGTCGCCACTGCGGGTAATAGCACTAAGGGCGCCGGCAACTCGGTGCGGTGTGTGGCGCCGTAAGGTGATGGGTGTGATATTATATATTCATGAACACCCAAATTATCACCATCATCGGCCAAGGCGCTTATGGCTCCGCCCTCGGCCGTGTTATAACATCAAACGGCCACACTGTCAAGTTCTTCGACTCCAAGCATTCTGACCTCACCCTCGACCAAGCTCTCGCCGACAGCGACGCCATGATTATCGCCATCCCCAGCCCCGCCGTCCCTGATTTCCTCGCCCAGTGTCCGGACACTGCCCTTTCTCACCCCTGTATCTCCGCCGTCAAGGGCATTCTCGACCCCTTAATTTTTGCCCAATGTCCGGACATTGGCGCCCTCTCCGGCCCTGCCCACGCCGCCGAAATGAACCAAAACCAACCCGCCACCCTCACCGCCACCACCCCTCTCGCCCGGACTCTCCTCGAGACCGACTGGCTCCACATCGAGCTCACCGACGACCTCATCGGCGTCATGGCTTGCGGCGCCCTCAAAAACTGTTATGCCATCGGCGCCGGCTTCCTCGGCCTCCAGCCCGACACTCCCGATTTCGACCACTACATCCAAATCTCCCTCCAAGAGCTCAAATCCGCCATCCAAATCCTCGGCGGCCGGCCCGCCACCGCTGACCTCGCCTGCGGCATCGGCGACCTCCTCCTCACCTGCGGCTCCGACCGAAGCCGCAACTATCAATTCGGCCAATCGCTCCGACTAGCCCAAGCCCCAACTTCGCAAACCACCGAAGGCCTCAACGCCCTACTCTCGCTCCCCGAGAGCCTCGCCGCCCTACCGCTCCTGCACCAACTCGTACTGCTCGCCCGGCACGATAGTAATACTCTCGACATCCGGCACATACAGCCGGTTTAGCGCTCGCCCCACCTTCGCCAAGCCCGACGTCTCCGCAAACTTCGTCACCCCATCCGACAAAATCAACGACGTCTGCCCATCCGTCCAATAACCATACGCATGCGGCTGAAAAATCTTCACATTCGGTCCCACAAAACCATGATTTTTCAAAAACGGCCGCATCGCCAGCGGCACCAATCCGCCATGGTTATGTCCGCACAAAATCAAATCTACCTTATCTAAAATCCTAAACTCCTGCCGCTCCAGCAACTTGCCCCGGTGCAACCAACCGTTCGGCGAATGCGACAACATCACCTGAAACCGCCCGGCGGAAATCCCCTTCATCGCCTCGTCCGCCGCTAGCCGCTTCACCGTCCGCCGAAACTCCGCCCTGTCCTCCCTCGCCTGATACCAAGAATCCGGCATGTTCAGCGCACTAAACACCACTCCCTTATCCGCCTCCCAAACCGCAAACTCGTCCTTTAGCAACACGCAATTCTCGATTTTCTCCACCGCCTCATAAAAATCCCTGTTTTCAAACGGCTCGCCCCGCGTAAACAACCCATCACAAGTAAATATCTCATGGTTGCCCAGCCCAATTACTACCGGCGCCAGCCGCGCCAATTTACCAATCCACTCGACCAAACTCGCCGTCTCGCAATCCGCCTCATCCAACGTATCGCCAACCAAGCAAATATAATCCGGCGCTTCACGCCGCGCCGTCTCGAGCAGCCCGTCAAACACCGCCTCATTATCATGTACATCCGAAAACACCAGAAGCTTCACCGCCTCGGCAACCTTCGGGCTCCTCAACCGGAAGCTATTAACCCTTATCCTCATCGTCTATAATTTTGGTGCGCGAGACTGGACTTGAACCAGCACGCCCGAAGGCATATGCTCCTAAGGCATACGTGTATACCAATTTCACCACTCGCGCCTGCCCCTATTATAACACAAACCCTAGGATTCGCCTAGGTTTTGCTCCCTCCGTAATAGCTCCCGCTTTAGTTCCACGCCAAACGCATACCCGCCGCAACCATTCGCCCCCACCACCCGGTGGCAAGGTATAATTATCGGAAACTTATTTTTCCCACAAGCCGTCCCCACGGCCCGCACCGCCCCCGGCCGCCCAATCGCCGCCGCAATCTGCCCATAAGTCCGCGTTTCGCCCGGCGGAATTTCACTTATCGCCCGCCAGACCGCCCGCTCAAACTCCGTCCCCTCCTGCCCCAGCGCCAACTCCAAAATCTCTTTCGGCACCTCCATAACTAGTGCCCAAACCAAATCTGACAGACCCAAAACACCAACCATAACGCAGCCGCCACCCCAAACAACACCCGCCGCGGCAATTTATCCAATAACTTCTCCGTCCACGGAAAGACCAACAACATAAATGCCGTCGCCGCCACACCAAACAACAACGCATTTTGCAAACAAATCAACCCATGCAAATTAAACGGCTTCCCCGCATAATTCCAAAACGGATTCTGCCCATACCGCCAAATCGACAGCCACCCCACCAAATATTCCGCCAGCGCGCACACACCCGTCAAAAGCACAAAGACCATCGGCACGTTCTTCTTCAAACGCCCCGGCACCGCCTGCCACATCATCACCATCCCAAACACCGCCAACCCATAGACCGGGTACGGCTCAAACGGCTTCGCCCCAATCCCGAAACTCGCCCCCTCACCGCCAAACCAACGGATTACCAGCTGCACCAAAATCTCCAGCCAATGTCCGGCAAAACTCGCCACCACAAAATATACCGACCACCGCGCGAAATTCGTCCAAAACCGCTCCCGCTTCATACTCTGATTATATCATAAGTGGGGGCGGGCGAGACGGTTAAAGGGCGCTCTACGGGAGAGCGCCCCATTTTGTAAAGAGGGAGATGAAGGCTGCCAAAAGCAGGACCGAGCCGAAACGGTCGAGGAAGCCGCCGTGAGGGAGCATGGCGCGCCAGAGGCGCGAGGAGAAGGATTCGCGGTCGCGGCTGGTCTCTCGGGGCTTGTAGGCGCGGCGGTACTCGGCGAGGATTTGACCACTGTCTTTGATGCCGTAGATGCGTTTGAAGCCGGAGCCGAGGATGTCGGCGAGGACGATTACGACGGGCGAAAGGATGACGATGGGGTCGAGTGGCAGAAAGCCGAAGCCGCAGAGGCCGAATGTGGTGGTGAGCCCGATGAGTAGTGCACCGAGGAAGCCGGCAAGGGTTTTGCTGGGTGCGAACTTGAGGAGTGGGCGGTCGCGTTTGCCGAGAATTGGGCTATCGCTGAGGAGAACGCCAGCGAAGAGGGCGGCGGTATCGGTGATGAACGCGAGGGCGAAGATGCCGGTTGCTAGGCGGATGCTGCGCCAGCCGAGAAAGGCTAGGGCAATGCCGCCGCCGATAATAAGTAAGAGCATGAAAGCGCTGAAGATTAGGGCGAGGGCCGATGTGTGGGTGAGGGCTTCGTTGCGCCAGCTGCTCCAAGACATGATTTCAGCGTAGATGCAGATGAGAAGGGCGCTGAGACTGACGATTAGGACGAAGGAAGTCCAGAGGGCGCTGAGGGTGAGGATGGCTGCCGTGGTGAGGGCAATTAAGGCGCCTAAAACGGTGCGAGATTTCATTCATATCACCTCCTTTTAAGGTATTCCACTTGGGTTGATTATAGCATAATTTTGCGGAAAATGCTACAATGTGGGTATGTGGCAGAAAAAATGGGCTTATTTCTGGAAGCAGGTGGGGCAGAGCCGGGGGGCGTTTTATGCGTCAATGGTGGTGTTTACGGCGGTGTTTTTGGGGTTGACGGGGTCGGCTTTGGCGAATTTTACGAAGCAGCAGGATCTGGCGCGGCGGATGGAGGAGCTGGAGCGGGAGAAGTTGGCGTTAGAGGTTGAGCGGGCGCAGTTGGAGGCGGAGGGGTTGTTTTTTGCGACGGATGAGTATCGGGAGTTGGTGCTGAAGCGACAGGGGCGGAAGTTGCCAGAGGAGACGATGATGATTCTGCCAGAGCGGGTGGAGGCGGTGCTGGAGGCGCCGACCGATGAAGTGCGCGAGAGTGAGAACACGAGTGTCAGGGCAAATTGGCAGGCGTGGCTTGATTTTTTCTTGGTGCGTGGTACACTGTAGAAAAGGAGTTAAGATGGATGTAGACGGGTACTACGGTGAGGATTTGGATGTTAGCGGCGATCTGGATTTGAGCTTTCTAGACGACGAAAAGGATGAGCCGCGCGACCAAGACAGCTACGATGACTAGAGTGGCGCTGGTCGTACCGCATGTTTTTGTGGGGGACGAGCTAAGGGAGAAGGTGATATTTTCGCCGGGCGAATTGGCGCGAGAGTTTGCGGACGCGGATTGGGCGGCGCTTACAGGGGTGGCGGGGCGCGAGTGTCCGGACATTCGGCTGACTTTGTTTACGCCTTTACCGGTAAAGTGCCGGGCGGAAAATGTGGTAGCGGACAGTTCGGGGTTCGAGCGGGAGCTAGCGGGGCGGGGGTATGGTTATTTGGAATTATTGAAAAAGCACCCAGCGTTGTTTGTGGCGATGAGCCGGCAGTTGCAGGGTGAGGTGATTGCGGAGGCGTTTGCTCGAGCGAATGCGGGGGAGTTTGATGTGGTGCATATCTACACGAATGAGGAGGATCAGGCCTTGATTTTTGCTGATTTATGTTGTAAGCCAGTGGTTTTTACGCATCATGACCCCTATAACTTCTTGATTAAGTATAAGAGTGTTTTCCCTCGGTATCGACAGAGGAATTTTGTGTCGATGTCGATGGCGCAGCGGTGGACGGCGCCGAAAGGGACGAATTTTGTGGCGAATATTTACCATGGTTCAAGACCAGACTTGCAACCGACACGCAAGAAAAACGATTTCCTTTACGTTGGCCGCATAATCAAGCCGAAGGGGGTGGATTTGGCGTGTGAGGCAGCGCGGCGGGCCGGGGTGCGGCTGAAGATTGTGGGGAAGCGGTATGAGGATGATTATTTTGAGCGGCAGGTTGAGCCGTATTTGGATGAGAAGATTGAGTATGTGGGGTTTCGGCGGGGCGAGGCGTTGAAAAAGCTTATGGCGGAAGCTCAAGCGTTAATCATGCCGTCGCAATTCGAGGAGCCGTTTGGGATGACGGCGATTGAGGCTTTGGCGGTGGGGACGCCGGTGATTGCGAGTCGGAACGGGGCGTTGCCGGAGATTGTTGAAGAGGGGAAGAGTGGTTATTTTGCCGATACGGTGGAGGAGATTGTCCGGGCGATGGGACGGGTGGAGAAGATTAGGGTGGAGGATTGCGTCAATCGGGTGGTGGAGCAGTTTTCGCTGGAGAAGATGCTTCGAGAACATGCAAAATTATGGAGGAAGCTAAGTGATAAATAGTATAGTTTTGGTGAGTGATGCGGATAATTTTGCCCTAGAGGCGCATATTAATCCGTATTATGGGGCGGGGGCGTTGGATAGGGGGAAGGCGCGGCGGGAGCACGCAGAGGTGGTGGCGGTGTTCCGGCGGGCTGGGATAGAGGTGATGCAGGTGGCAAGCCCGGTGGGGGCGCAGGACGGGGTGTATACGGCGAATTGGGGTCTAGTATACAATGGAAAGGCGGTTTTGTCAAGACTACCGAATGTCCGGACACTGGAGGAGGCGTATGCGGAGCAAGTCTTGACAAAGTTGGGGTACGATGTTGTGAAAGTGCCGGAGGATTGGTTGTTTAGCGGGCAGGGCGACGCGTTGATTTGTGGGGATTTCTTGCTGGCGGGGTCGGGTTATCGGTCGGACGCCCGGGCGCAGGAGTTTGTGGCGGAGGTGTTGGGGTTGGAGCTAGTGCAGCTACACGCGGTGCCGGAGATGCGAGATGGCGAGCCGGTGATTAACAGGACAACGGGGTTGGCGGATAGTTTTTTCTATGATATTGATTTGGCGGTGGCGGTGATTGATGAGGGGGCGATTGCGGTTTGTTTGGAAGCGTTGGACGAGGCGAGCCGGGCGAAAATAATGGCGTTGCCGGTGGAGAAGATTTTGGTGTCGATGGAAGAGGCGCGGCAGGGGTTCGGGTTGAATTTGGTTTCGACCGGGAAGACGGTGGTGATGTCGGCCGCGGCGCCGAGGTTGGCGGAGAGCTTGCGGGCGCGAGGGATGGAATTGGAGTTGCTGGAAATTACAGAGCTGGCGAAAGGCGGAGGATTTATCCGTTGTGTATCATTGACATTGGCGTAATTTTTGCTATAATTGCGATAATAAAGGGAGAAATTATATTATGGCGCGGATTACGAAGGTGATTATTCCTGTGGCTGGGTACGGAACGCGGCGATTGCCGATAACTAAGGCGATTGAGAAGTCGATGTTGCCGATTGGCGATCGACCACTGGTGGATTATGCGGTGAGCGAGAGTATTGCGGCGGGGATTCGGGACATCTATTTTGTGGTGAATAAGCCGAGTACGTGTGCGACGCAAATTGAGGCGTATTATGGGCGCAATGCCGTGCTGGAGGAGTTTTTGAGAGACCGGAAAGCGGACGAGAAGCTAGCGAAATTGAAAACCGCACCCGAGGAGGTGCGATTTCATTATGTGGCGCAGGATCCGAACGCGCAATACGGAACAGCGGTGCCGGTGGCGTTGGTGATGGCGGCAGCGAAGGCTGGGAAGTGCCCGGCGATTGGGGCGGATGAATGTGTGGCGTTTGCGAATGGGGATGACTTCTTTTGGGATGGGGGCAAGACCTCGGAAATGGCGAGTTTTCTGGCGGAAGTGCCGGAGGGCGAGGCGGCGGTGATTGGGGTGGAATGTAAGCCAGAAGAGGCTACGCGGTATGCGGTGATTGGGCAGCAGGACGATTATATGACGACATTGACGGAGAAGCCAGAGCTGGCGGAAATTGGTGCGGCGCAGATTAAGGATGGCAAGGTGCTGGTGAATATTAATCGGTTTGTGCTGTCGCCGGGGTTGCTGAAAGAGATTACGGAGTATGTGGAGGGGCATGATTTCTCGCCGTTGGAGCAGGAGTATATGATTACGGACCCGGTGCTGGATTTTGTGAAAAAGGGTGGTAAGATGCGGGTGGTGGCAGCGAAGTCGGAGTGGCTGGATGGGGGGTCGCTTGAGGGTTGGTTTAGGGCGAATCAGACAGTTTTGGGCAAGTAGGCCGGCGAGCTAAGAGGCGGTGTTTTGGGGGCTGTGGAAAAGTGGGGTGATTTGATGAGAAAGCCGCATAAAATTGTGGCCTTGGTATTGACAGAAGGTAGATGCTTATGTTAGACTGGGGGTGTCATACAAAAAAATAAAAAGGAGAAATTATGACAACGAAAACAAAAGCAATAATGGGTCTTGGCCTCGTGGCTGGGCTTGGTGTTGCAGTGCTACCTTTGGCTAGCTATGCGGACACCGACTCGGAGAGCGCAGATGTGCGAGTAACGGTTGAGGAAAGCATCACCATCACTGGTATTAACAACCAAGCGTTGGCGCTTGACTTTGACGGTTCGATGATCTCGGCTGGTACCGTTGATACTGGGTACCACATTGTGACCGTTTCGACAAGCTCGGCTACAGGTTATAACCTGACGATGGCTGCTCCTGTCGGCACACTTAACCTGCAAACTGCTTCAGGTCCAAATGCTTACGGTGGTGCAGTTGGCTTTACCGGCATTGGTGCAGGTACGGTTGTAGGCGCGGATGATACTTCAGCTTACAACGAAGCTACTTTGACCACTGGTTTTACATTCGCAAGCACGGCTCCATCTGCTGGTTTGTGGGGCTACCGTTTGAGCGGCTGGACAGCTGACAACTATGTAAGTGTTCCATCTGCTGCGGTGACGATTGCTGCAAGTGATTCGGCTGCTGCATCGCAGGCTACGACCATTACCTTCGCTGCACAAGCTGGTACTACTACCCCAGCTGGTAGCTACGGTACATGGATCAACTACGTTGCTTCGACCAACTAAGAAGACTTAGTTAAGGAAATCTCCCGATGGTGGACATCGGGAGTTTTTCATGTGCGGAAAAGGCTTGCGGTGGCGAAGACGGTAGTGTATAATTGTGATAAACGGAGGAAGGATAGCAATGAAAAGACTTGGATTTCTTGGGGCACTGTTAGGTGTAGCAGGGGTGGTGGCGCTAGGCGGGTCGGCGGCTGCAGCTCCGCAGATGACGATGAGCCCGGGTAGCTCGGAAATAATAAACATTGAAGCGGGGATGACGCAGACAGGCAGCTTCAAGATTTACAACACAGGTGATGTGATTCTGGATATAAAGGTTGCGCCTTCGGAATTGTGTGTGAACGACCGCTACCAGTATACGTTTGAAGGGTGTAGTGTGGCGAGTGGTACGACGATGAAGAATTGGATTGTAGCGACGGCGGAGAAGGCGGTGCTGAACCCGGGTGATGAGACGCAAATCAACTACACAATAAACGTACCGCCAACTGGGTTGCCGGGCGGCTCGCAGCATGCGGGGATTACGGTGACGTTTTCAGATGGGGGACAGGGACTAGGCACAAATCATACCTTGGGCTATAGGTTGTCGGCGTTTAACCCAGTTGGGGCGACGACGAATGCAACTTTGTTGTCGGCAAAAGTGGACAGATTGCAATTTAAGCGGCCGATTTCGGCGCGGGCGACAGCGAAGAACGATGGGAATTCGGACTTCTTTATCAGAGGGACGATGAGAGTCTCGACATTAGGCGGCCGAGAGGTGCACAAAGAGGAGCGGAGCCATGTAGTTATGCCGGGCACGACGCGAGAAGCGACACTTGGATGGGAGGGTTCGCCACATCTGGGGATATTTAAGGTGAAGTATGATGTGGTATTGGAGAGCATCGACGGCAAGCTGCTGGAGACAAAGACAATTGAGCGTGTGGTGATGATTATGCCACTGTTTATGTTTGTGGTGATTATGGTGGTGATTGCGGCGTTGCTAGTGTTCCTAGTGATGAGAATCAAAAAGAACGCCGAGCTGAAGAACGCCCGACGCTATTAGTTTGGAGGTGCGTATGGGAATTGCACCCATCTACACGGTTTTGCAGACCGCTCTGTAACTACCCCAGCCACGCACCACAGTAATATTATATGTGATATACTATATATATGCAAGTAGTGGGCTTTTGGTATGGACGAGGGGCAAAGAGGTTTCTAGGGGCGGTTGGCAATTTTGTGCGGGGGATTTGGGATTTCTTTAGTTTGGGGTCGCTGATTAAGACGTTCTTCAAGCCGTTTAAGCAGAGCGATTATAGGAGCAGCAAGACGGGGCTAGACAAGGTGATGGAGGACTTTGTAAGCGGGCTGACGGCGCGGCTGGCTGGGGTGATTCTGCGGAGCTTTTTGATTGCGATTGGGCTGATTTGCTTGGCGTTGGGGTTAATTGCTGTGGCACTAGTGGTAGTAGGGTATGTTTTGATGCCACTGCTGCTGGTGTTGGGGTGGTTAGTGATGTACCTATATTATCGCAAAGTGCATAAAGAGGACGCGATATTTAACATATTCTTGGATTTGCCGGCGAGCCCGACGACGCAACAGATGCTAGTGGCGATTTCGGAGTCGGAGAGTGGGAAGTTTTTATTAAGGCGATTTATGTTGGACGCGACGTTTTTGCAGGTTCTGCAGACGGCGCCGGTGGAGGCGAGTGTGGTGACGGCGCGAGGGGAGGATTTTGCCGGGCGGGATGGTAAGCCGACGGTGAGCGGTGGCGAGTTGCTGCTGGCGATTATTAAGAATACGCCGAATTATGAGAGGCTGCTAGCGGAACGGAAGCTGGATTTCAAGGATTTGGAAAATTGTTTGGCTTGGAGCGACGCGCAGATTAAAAAGCGGCTTGAGGCAAAGCGGAGAATCCGGACGGGGGGGATTGCGCGAGATTGGTCGTTTGGCTGGACGCCGACATTGAACAAGTTTTCGCGGAATATATCGGCGGAGATTGCGATAAAGGGCGGGCGGACGATGAGTCTGATGTTGCCGAGCCGACAGGAGATTACGAACCAAATAATCAAGACGTTTAGCAGTGGCGGACGGCAAAATGTGGCGATTGTTGGGCCAGATGGGGCGGGGAAAACGAGCGTGGTGCATGATTTTGCCGAGCGGCTTTTGGACGCGGATAGTGATATTGCGAAGAGCCTGAAGTTTCGACAGGTGTTTTTGCTGGATTCAGCGGCCTTGATTGCGGGTGCGCCGGAGCGAGGAGCGATTGAGGGGTTGATGACGCGGGTGTTGAACGAGGCGGCGGCAGCGAAGAATATAATATTATGTCTGGATGAGGCGCAGCTGTTTTTCGAAGAAGGGACGGGGAGTGTGGATATTGCTAATTTGCTCTTGCCGGTGCTGGAGGGGGGCGGGCTGAGGCTGATTTTGACGATAAATGAGCAGAAGTTGTTAGCGATTGCGAAAGGCAATCCGCAGCTGGTGCAGGCGCTAAATCGACTGAACATTGCGCCGGCGAATGCGGCGGAAACGATGGCGGCGGTAGAGGATGCGGCGAGCCAGAGCGAGAGAGTGTTTGGAGTGTTTTATACCTATTTGGCGCTAAAAAAGGCGGTGGCTTTGGCGGAGCGTTATATTTATGACAGGGCAATGCCGGGTAAGGCGATAACGCTAATGGAGGCAAGTAGTAATTTCGGGGAAGAGGGCATTGTGCGGGAGGCGGATGTGGAGCGGGCGGTGGAGAAAATGCTAGGGGTGAACGTGGCGGTGGCGGCGGATAGCGAGGACCGGGAGAAGTTGCTGAACTTAGAGCAGCACTTGGCGGAGCGGATGGTGGGGCAAGAAAAGGCGGTGAAGGCGGTGAGCGATGCCTTGCGCCGGGCGCGGGCGGGGGTGCGGTCAACCTCGCGGCCGGTAGGGACATTCATGTTTATGGGGCCGACTGGTGTGGGGAAGACGGAGCTGGCGAAGAGTTTGGCGGCGACGTATTATGGCGATGAGCGGAACTTGGTGCGGGTGGACATGAACCAGTTTGTCAGTCCAGAATCGGTGGCGGATTTGACGGCCGACGGGGCGGACAACCCGGATTCGTTAACGGCAGGGGTGATGAAAAAGCCGTTTTCTGTGGTGTTGCTGGACGAAATTGAAAAGGCGCACCCGTTGGTTTTGACGGCGCTTTTGCAGGTTTTGGACGAGGGGATTTTGCGGGATACGCGGGGGCGCGAGGTGAATTTTCGCGATACAATTTTGATTGCGACGTCGAACGCGAAAGATTTAAGTGAATTTCGGCCGGAGTTTGTCAACCGGTGGGATGAAATAATTGATTTCGAGCCGCTAACAGAGGAGCAGCTATACAAAATTCTGGAGTTAATGGTGCAGGGGGTGAATAAGACGCTGGCGGTGCAGAAAATTGTGGTTGAGGTGGCTGAAGAGGCGAAGCCGCTACTGGTAGCGGCGGGTTATGACCCAAAGATGGGGGCGCGGCCGATGCGCCGGGTAATCCAGCGAGTAGTGGAGAATGCGGTGGCGAAAGCGGTTTTGGCTGGGGACGCCTCACATGGCCAGACGGTGGTGATTACACCGGAAATTGCGCGAGAATACTTAGGGCAATAGGTGGGGCTTACTGGGCGAGTACTTGGTTGATGGCGGCGCGGATTAGGGCTTCGTCGGCTGTGATTTCGCGGCCGAGGCGTTCACCGTTTAAGAAGAGGGTCGGTGTCTCTGGCACGCCCTGCAAGCGGCCTAGGGCTTGGTCGAAGCGGATTTTGACATCAAATTGGGTGCTGTTGCCGTAGTCGGCGCGCCAGCGTTCGATGTCTTCTACCCCGGCTATTTCGGCTAGGCGTTGGAACTCGTCCATGCGGCGGTCGGCACTGAGGCCGGACCAAGTTGCTTGGTTGGCGAACATGACGTCGAGCATTTCAAAAAAGCGGTCTTGTTTACCGGCGGCTTCGACTGCTACAGCGGCGGCGCGTGAATTAGGCATGCCAGCAAGTGGGAAATGCCGGAAGACGAGGCCGATTTCATCGCCGTAATCCTCGGCAATGGCGGAGAGCTTGGGGGCTAAGAGTGCACAGCCGCCACATTGTAGGTCGGCGTACTCGACAATCACGACTTTGGCATTGGGGTTGCCGCGGACTCGGTCGACTAGCCCGGGTTGGCCGACTTCGTTAGCGATGTTGTCGGTAATGACTCGCCCGACATTGGTGATGCCGTTTACCCGTTCGGCTAACTCATTGAAGTCAATCGTGTTTTGTGAGCGCCAGTTAATCGCCCAAATAATCCCGCCAATTACCACAACAATAATTACAATCGTACCAATCAATTTTCTAATCATAATAAGATTATACCATATGATATAATGAATATATGAAAAAAGGGCAGAAGAGTCAAAAGAAGCCGAGGTTTCTCTGTGCAAAGTGGCAGGCTTGGCGTAAAGAGCGGGCAAAGTCTCGACATATCGCGCAAAATCCTAGCCCGCATAAGACTTTTCGCAAGACTTCCCGCCATGCTACGCGAGCGGACAAATTTGATAAGCCGGCCGAGTATTTCTCGATTATTCGGCAGACTTTCCGGTTGGTTTTTTCGCGTAAGAGGCTGTTTTTTGGGATTATCTTGGTGTTGATGGTGGCTAGTATCTTGGCGACCGGTTTTATCGGCGATGAGCGCTATAATACGATTACCGAAATCTTTGACCGCGAGAATGTGGCGGGCCTTGGTCGGTTTGGTACGGCGCTTGGTACGATGCTGACTACCCTGACCCAAGGCGGTCTGAATCCTACGCCAACCATTGAGCAGCGTTTGATGACGGTTTTTTGCGGTACGCTGGCTTTTATGGCCACAATTTACGCGATGCGTCAACTACTGGCGAAGAATAAAATTACCCTCAAAGACACGCTTTATAACTGTTTCCAGCCGCTGGTTCCGTGTCTATTGGTTCTGATTATTACGCTTATCCAGCTGGTGCCGGTGTTGCTGATATATATTACCTACTCGGCGGCGGTGCAGACGGAGTTTCTGGCCAATCCGTTCTACGCGTTGATTTTCTTTGGTTTTGCGACGCTTTGCGCCCTGCTTTCTTACCACTTGGCTTTGCCGAGTATTATCGCGTTGGTCGGCGTCACCGCCCCCGGGATGTACCCGCTAAAGGCGATTGCCAACGCCACAGATTTGATTCGCGGTAAGCGGTTTAACTTCATATTGTATATACTTGTGGGGACAATCGTCGTTGCGGTTATCTGGGTCGCTACCTTCATCCCAATTGTGATGTTCGACCAGTGGTTGAAGGGCGTTTGGGCCTTTTGGCAGGGCATACCTTTCGCGCCGTTGGTCTGGCAGTTCTTGACATTCTTTGTAATTGTGTTGTTCTCTGCTTATGTTTACTTATATTATAGGAGGTTAATTGATGAGTTCCGTCCCCGACCGTATTAAGAAGCGCGCTAAAGAGCTGGCGCATGAGATTAATGATTATCGCTATAACTACCATGTGCTTGATCGTTCGACCATGAGTGAAGCGGCGGCCGACGCTCTGAAACACGAACTGGCTACACTAGAGGCTGAGTATCCGGAGCTCGCCACGAGAAACAGCCCCACTCAGACGGTGGCGGGCAGTCCGCTTGACCGTTTTCAAAAAGTCGCCCATTCCGTACCTATGCTTTCGCTTACGGATGTGTTTAACGAAGAGGAACTAAAAAGTTGGGTCGAGAAGGCCGCGGTGGCCGGCGCGACGGATTTTTTCACCGATATCAAAATGGACGGTTTGGCTTGTGCTCTAATCTATAAAAAAGGCAAGTTATCTCAAGCAATCACGCGTGGCAATGGCAAAATTGGCGAGAATGTGACTGCCAACGTCCGGACTTTGAAGAATGTGCCGCTTGAGCTGCCTGCGAGCGCACCTGACTTGCTGGAAGTGCGGGGCGAGATTGTCATCTATAAACATGACTTTGACAAACTGAATCTGGAGCGGAAGAAAGAGGGTGAATCGCTTTATGCGAACCCTAGGAATTTGGCTGCTGGCACTATCCGCCAGCTTGACTCCTCGATTGTGGCGAGTCGGCCGCTTAGATTCATTGCTTATGACATTGTGGAGCCGATGCCGGAATCGTTTAGCGACGCCTATGGAGAGCTCGTGCGACTGGGCTTTCAAACTTCCGGGATTGAGCAGATTTGCCGAGACTTGGCAGCGCTGGAACAGCGAATAGCCTATCTTGAAAAGAATCGCGATCGGCTCGATTTCAATACGGACGGAGCGGTAATCAAGATTAACTCAAAAGACGTTTTTAATCGTATGGGCGTGGCTGGCAAAGCTCCGCGCGGCGCCACTGCCTATAAATTCGCCGCCGAAGAGAACGTGAGCGTTATCAAGGATATTGTGCTTTCGATTGGTCGGACTGGTGTGATTACACCGGTGGCCTTTTTCGACCCGGTGAATATAGCGGGGAGTGTGGTGCAGTATGCCAGCCTCTACAATGCCGACGAGATAGAGAAGAAAGATATCCGCATTGGTGATACGATTGTTGTTTATAAGGCTGGTGATATAATCCCGAAGGTTAAGAATGTAATTTTGCGTCTGCGCCCGGCTGGTACGAAGCCTTTTGACTTTGAGGCTGAGTTAAAGCGGGCTTTCCCGAATGATAAGTTCAAACGGACTGGGGTGGCTTGGCGTTTGGAGGGCGATACGAAGACTACCTTGATTCGCGCTATCTCATATTTTGCTAGTCGTGAGGCTATGAATATCCTTGAGCTCGGCAATCGGGCGGCGGCCGAGCTGGTCGAAAAAGGTCTCGTGAAGAGTCTGCCGGATTTATATAGCTTGAGCGTCCAGCCGGTTGCGAGGCTGGTGGGTTATGGGCAGGTTTCGGCCGAGAAGTTAATCGCTAGTATCCAGCGTAGTCGCCATAACCCGCTTGATAAATTTGTTGCGGCGCTAGGCATACCGCAAGTGGGCGTGCGGACAGCACATGATCTGGTCGCTCATTTTGAGACTCTAGATGCTATCAAAAACGCTTCGCTAACCCAACTGGTTGCGGTGGACGGCATTGGTATTACAGTGGCCGAGAACATCATGCTTTGGTTCGGCGACCCGGACAACCTCGCCATGCTTGACCAATTTGCCGAGTTTGGTTTGGATCCGGCGCCGTTGAAGGTCGGGACTAAACTCAAGGGCCTGACATTTGTGTTTACGGGTACTTTCAATCAGGCGCGGGAGAGTTTGGTTGAGCAGGTGATTCAGGCGGGTGGCAAAGTGACTGGTAGCGTGTCGGTCAATACGTCATTTTTGGTGGCTGGCGAAGGTGGTGGTAGTAAGCGTAGTAAAGCGCAAAAGTTGGGTATACCGATTATTAGCGAAGACCAACTGCTCGCTGAGCATCTAGAAGCTTAGTTTTAGCAATCTCATTGGCGTAGCTTTCGCCACGCGTGAAGGCGGCGAGGATTTCTTGGTCCGGCGTTTGGGCTACTTTGACTTGGAAGTCGGCTAGGAATAGCTCGACTGCTTCGGCGACTTTGCGCTTAAAGTCGCCGTAATTGGTCTCGCCGGCATAGCGGGCAGAGACGCTTTCGAGGGTGTCGCCAGTTGTGAGGGCTAGAATTGAGAGTAAGTTTGAAATCCCGGGTTGGTTGAACATGTCAAACTGCACCTTGCCCACAGAGTCGGTTGTGGCGCCCATAATTTTTGCCGCCGCCGACGCTGGCGTGTCGCTTAGCATAATCTTGCTGTTTTCGGCTTGGGATGATTTGCTCATCTTCTTTTCGGGGTTTTGGAGGTCGCGGATGCGGATGCCGGCCGCCTTTTTGCCCTCAACCGCTAGGCCTTGCATAAAGGCTGCCTGCTCGGCCGTGGTGGCTGGCAATTCGAAGGTTGGGCCGTATTTGTGGTTGAAGCGTTCGGCTAGGTTGCGTGCTAACTCGATATGCTGGAATTGGTCCTCGCCGACAGGGACGTATTTGGCGGAATAGAGCAGAATGTCCGCTGCCATTAAGACGGGGTAGTTAAAAATGCCGACGTTGGCGCTGTCGCGGCCCTCTGACTTTTCTTTGAACTGGGTCATGCGGCCCATTTCGCCCATTGTCGCTACGGTGTCCAAGATCCAGCAGAGCTCGGAGTGGGCTGGAACATAGCTTTGGCGGTAGATGTGGATGTTTTCGTGCGCGAGGTCAAGGCCGGCGGCTGCGTAGTAGCGAAGGCTCTTTAGGGTGTTGGCCTGTAAGTCGCCGTCGACATCGGCAATAATGGTGTGTAAGTCCGGAACGAAGACGTTTACTCGATGAGTAGATTTGTATTTTTCCGCAAGGCGGACCATTGGCAGGAGCGCTCCTAACAGATTGCCAAGTGTCAGTTCGCCGTTGACTCGTATGCCAGTTAAAATTGTTTCCATATATAAATATTATATCACAACGTTCCCGTAGGGGAGCCCACCGCTGACTGCTGCGCGCCCACCCAGGTGCGTTTTGTTTTGCTGTTTGTTTTTGCACTAGGCACTTTGTCTCCAAAGCGCACCAGTGCGCATCAGCTATTTATAGTTTAACATAAGCAATACGTCGAGTCAAGCCTAAAGTAATATGCCTATGCTTTTCGTCAAGCTCTCCACCCTTTTTCTCCGTAGCTGGCACCTTGCATAAACAAATCAAGTGCTTGGCCACGGTCAAAGCAAAGGCTATCGGGTAGTTTATCTAGGTCAAACCACTTTAGCTCGTCATTTTTGTCCTTCTCGCAGATAGTAGGCTCGCCTTTCCAGCTACTTATGAAAAAGTGGGCATTAAGCCTATAGCCCTCGCTTTTGCAATATACAACTACTGTTTTCACGACATCTTTTTCATTAAAATCTATGCCAATTTCTTCTTTTGTTTCTCGAATTGCGGTCATAAGCAAAGACTCACCTGCGTCGGTATGGCCAGAAGCGGAAGCATCCCATTGGCCAACTCCAGTTCTTGAACCTTTGCCACGTTTTTGGAGCAGGACTTGCTTATTGCCATCTTTTTCCCTAGTTAAGTAAACCATAGAGGCTAAAATCGTAAAAAGTTCCCTGCCGTCGGCATCGCCAAACAGCCAGCCTGTTTCCTTGTCTCGCTTCTCTATACTAGTCATTTTCTATATTTGATTGCGTTTATGCTTTGGCGGAAGGGGAGGGATTCGAACCCTCGAAGCTTTCGCTTGCCGGTTTTCAAGACCGGTGTACTAAACCACTATACGACCCTTCCATAGGGTATTATACCACAAAACTACTTGTAATATGTGGAAAAGTGTGGTAAAATGGGTCTATGATTACGAAAGAAAAGAAGGCGGGAGCGATTAAGCAGTTGGCGCGGAGCAAGGATGACGTTGGCTCGCCAGAGGTGCAGGTGTCGATTCTGACGGCGCGAATTAAGGAATTGACCGAGCACACGAAGCAGAACAAACATGATTTCATGGCGAAGCGTGGTTTGATGCAGATGGTCGGCCAGCGGAAGAAATTGCTGAAGTATCTTGAGAAAACTAATTTCGAGGCTTATAAAACGACGATTTCGGCTCTGGGCTTGCGTAAATAACTAGGTAGAAAAAACAATTCCGCCGGATGGAAGCTGCCCGGCGTAATTGTCGGTAAAGAGGAGTTAGCGGGCAAAGTGGGCGAAGGCACGGTTGGCCTCGGCCATGCGGTGAGTATCCTCTTTCTTCTTATAGGCGGCGCCGGTTTGGTTGTAGGCGTCGACCATCTCGGCGCTAAGGCGCTTGGCATAAGGCATGCCACTCCTAGCGCGAGCTGATTGAACGAGCCAAACAAAAGCGAAGTGGAGTTGGCGATGGCCTTGGATTGGGAATGGAATCTGGAAGTTAGCGCCACCGACACGGCGGGACTTGACCTCGAAATTAGGTGAGATATTGGCAATCACCTGTTCGAAGACTTCAATTGGGTTGTCGCTTTTGAGTTTTTTGGCGGCGTCCTCGAGGGCGAAATAGACTGCGCGCTCAGCGACGAGTTTTTTGCCGTCAAGCATGGATTTGTTAATCAATCGCTGGACAAGGATGTTGTTGTACTTGCGGTCTGGATTGACTTTTCGTTGCAATGATGCTGTAATTTTACGTGGCATTATTTACTCGCTTTCTTGGCGCCGTATTTACTACGGCCTTGTTTACGGTTAGCGACCCCTTGGAGGTCGAGGGCGCCGCGGACGATGTGGTAGCGGACGCCGGGGAGGTCAGGCACACGGCCGCCACGGACTAGGACAACGGCGTGCTCTTGGAGGTTGTGGCCCTCGCCGCCGATGTAGGCCCAGACTTCCTGACCGTTGGTGAGGCGGACGCGGGCGACTTTGCGGAGGGCGGAGTTAGGCTTTTTCGGGGTTTTGGTGGTGACTTTGATGCAGACGCCGCGCTTAAGTGGGGCGTTTTTGGTGTAATACTTGGTTTTAAGTGAGTTGTAAACCGTGAGCAAAGCCGGCGACTTCGACTTGATGGCCGCTTTCTTGCGTGGTTTACGCACTAATTGATTGATGGTTGGCATTAATTAATGGCCTTTCTACCCAATAATTTGGGTGTTATGCTCTCGGGTAGCAAGTCCGAGGGCGTTGATATTGAAACTCTCTCTTATTATATCATACTGGAGGTGGATTTGCAAGGGGGTGGGGTGTGTGATATGATAAAGGCATGAGAAAGTGGTTATGGTATTTGGTGAGCGTGGTGGTGGTGAGTTGTCTGTTCGCGGCGAGGGCTGAGGCGGCTACGGTGGATTATGTGGATGCGGATGGGGCGCCGGCGAGTTGCGCCGATGCGACAGTGCTACCGACGGGGTTAAACACAACGACAACAGTGCTAACTACTGGTTGCTATGCGACGAACGGTTGGTCTCAGTTGGCGGGCGGTAGGACGACAATTAGCGGGGATGTGGTTCTGATATTGACGGATGGGAGTTTTTTGGTAAATAATTCGGGGTTCGGTGTGGCGGCGGGTAATAGTTTGACGATTTATTCGCAATCTTTTGGCACGGAGATGGGAACTTTGTATGCTAATTTGTCGGGGGGGAATGCGGCGATTGGGCAGAGTCTGGTTGGTGGTTCGTTTAATATTGGGGGCGACATCACGATAAATGGCGGGAATATTACGGTGACTGGTGGGGCGGTTGGGATGCTGGCTGGGCCGAATAGCGCGATTCATGGTAAAGTGGTGATAAATAACGGGGTGGTGAAGGCGACCGGCGATCCCGACCATTATAGTGGTGGCGATGGTGTTGGCGGGACGGTGGTGATTAATGGCGGGACGGTGATTGCGATTGGTGGTGATTCGGAATATGAGCCGGGGTCGGCGCTTAATGGGCTGATTGGCCTGCCAGAATCGTATATTTATTGGGTGAATACGGATCCGGTGGATCCGGGCGGTGAGGGGACAGTTTATAGCGGTGGCGTGGGGGTACCGTTTGTGAATAGTGCGAGTTATAGGTTTGTGAAGATTGAGTGGTATGAGGCGGGCGGCGAGGAGGAAGAAGAGGGCGAGGATGGCGAAGATGGCGACGACGAGGAAGGTGAGGGTGGCGAGAAAGCGCCGGGCGCTCCGGGCGCAGGGGTGAATTCGGGCGGGTTAACATATGCTAGGCAGGGAGCTATGGTGTTGGCGGTCGCCTTCGTGATTGTAGGTTGTGGAAAACTTTTGTTGAAAAAGTGTTGACATTGGCTTTGCGACGTGGCATAATGGTTATGTTAAGAGCATAAACACGATTAACACAGATAAAAAAATCTAAAACTTAAAAGAAAGAAGGAAACAAACATGTACCAAAAAATTTATTATGCGCGGCCGGTGGCGAAGGCGAAGAAGCGCGCCCAGAAGATTCTGGCGGTTCTGCTAGTACCGGCGGTGATTATGGGGGCGTATTTTACGGCGATTGCTTACGATATTTTGATGAACGGCCCGGTGGCACAGACGACTATCTCGACCTCTAAGTAGTTTTGAGTTTTTACGTGTTTATGGTATAGTATCTTGGTGAAGAATAAGAAATCTTTAGGGCAACATTGGTTGAAGGATAGGGAGATTCTGGCGGAGATTGCGGACTATGGTGCGGCGGTTGCGGACGAAAAGACGGCGGCGCTCGAGATTGGCCCGGGGCTAGGAACTTTGACTTCGGTGTTGGTTGGGAGGTTTCCGCGGGTGGTGGCGGTGGAGTTTGACGAAGAGCTAGCGGCCAAATTGCCAAAACAGTTCGTGGGGGCGAATTTGGAAGTGGTGCGGGCGGATTTTTTGACCTTTGATTTGACTAAAATGCAAGATTATGTGGTGGTAGCGAACATACCATATTATATTACGGCGAAAATCATCCAGAAGTTAGTTGAGGCCGACAAGCCGCCGAAGCGGGCGGTTTTGTTGGTGCAGAAAGAAGTGGCGGAGAGGATAGCGGATGGCAAAAAGTCGAGCTTGTTATCGCTGATGGTGGCGGAGCGGGCAAAAGCTACTCTTGGAGTAATTGTGGGGCGAGAGCATTTTACGCCGCCGCCAAAAGTCGATTCGCAGGTGTTGATTCTGGATTTTGGCCAATGGAGGCTAGCGGAGTCGGAGCGTAAGCAATTTTGGCGGGCAGTAAAGGCGGGATTCAGTAGCCCGCGGAAAAAATTACAAAAGAACTTGGGTGCAATTGCGGCGCCAGAGAAAATAGCACAAGCGTTTCTGGAATTGGGAATATCAGATAACGCGCGGGCAGAGGACTTGACTTTTTCCGCATGGCAAAAATTGGCTAAACGTTTGGTTTAATCAAAAAGTTTTAAAGGGATAGAAGCCTCTTTCTAATGAGAGGCTTTTATGCTATAATGTGGCGTATGGTACCATAGCTCAGATGGTTAGAGCGCAGGACTCATAAGCCTGAGGTCGGTAGTTCGATTCTACCTGGTACTACCAAGATAATTATGCTAGAAGAAAATGTAAAAATCAGCAGCTTGACGACGATGAAGATTGGTGGTCCGGCGCGTTATGTGGCGGAGGTGGAAGAGGTCGGCGAGATTGCGAAGTGGCTGGATTTTGCGGAAGACAAGGGCCTGCCGGTCTTTTTGATGGGGGCAGGAGCGAATATAATTGGCCGAGATGAAGGGTTTGACGGTGTGGTGTTGATGTGTAAGATTCGGGGGTTTGAGGTCCTAGAGCAGACGGCGCGAGAGATTACGGTGCGGGTGGGAGCGGGCGAGATTTTGGACGACATTGTGAAGATTCTGTCGGAGCGCGGCTACACTGGGGTGGAGGGCTTGGCGAGCATCCCGGGGACGGTGGGGGCGGCGCCGGTGCAAAATGTCGGGGCGTACGGGCAGGAAATCGAGCAAGTGTTGGAGCGGGTGGAAAGCTATGACATGCAGGAGCGGCAGATGCGGGAGTTTGGGCATGATGAGTGTGGGTTTGCCTATCGGCAGAGTATCTTTAACCACGGGCCGAACGCCGGGCGGTATTTTATCACGCATGTGGTGCTAAAATTGAAAAAAGGCGAGCTGAAACCACCGTTTTATACCAGTTTGCAGCGATATTTGGAAGAGCATAACATTAAGGATTACTCGCCGGAGAGTATCCGCCGGGCGGTGGCGGCGGTGCGGGAGGTCAAATTGCCGGACCCGCGGTTTGAGGCGAGTGCGGGATCGTTCTTCAAAAATATCTATTTGAGCGATGAGGAGGCGGAGGCGGCGCGGGAGCGAGGAATTGAAGTCTGGCGCGAGCGGGGGCAGAATATTGTCAATTCGGGGTGGTTAATCCAGCAGGCGGGCCTGAGTGGCCGGACATTTTATGGGGTGCGGGTGAGCGAGAAAGCGGCTTTGATTTTGATTAACGACCATGCGCGAGGCTATTCAGACTTGGCGCGGGCGCGTGAGCGGATTGTCTGGGCGGTGGAGAAGCAGTTTGGCTACCGCTTGGAGCAGGAGCCGGTGGAGATGGTGGCGGGAGGTGAGCGTGAAGTGGCTTGATGGGGCGGAGTTGGCGGGTTATATGCAGGAAGAACAGGCGGTGGAGGTGCGACGGCTGAAGGGTGCTTGGGCGGAGCGGGGCGAGAAAGGCAAGGTGCCGAAACTTCTGATTTTGCAGGACCATGCGAATGCGATTAGTGAGATCTACGTGAAGAAGAAGCAGACTTATGCGGCGGAAATCGGTGTAGAAGCGGAATATAAAGTGGTGGCGCCGGAAGAGTTGGCGGCAGAGATTAAGCGGGCGAATGAGGACGACGCGATTCACGGGATGATTGTGCAGCTACCGATTTTGACGGATTATGCGGTGTTGGATACAATCGAGCCAGAGAAGGATGTGGATGGGCTGAATGAAAGTGGGGAGATTTTTCAGAGCGCGACGGCGGAGGCGATTAATTTTTTGCTAGCGGGATATGATGTGGAGCTGGCGGGCAAGAAAATTGCGATTATTGGTTATGGTCGGCTGGTGGGGAAGCCGTTATCGGAAATGTGGCGGAAAATGGGCTATGATATTACGGTGTTTCGGAGCAAGGACGCGGAGAGACTGCCGGAAGTCTTGCCGGAGTTTGACGTGGTGGTGAGCGGTACGGGTGTGGCGGGGTTGGTTAAGTCGGAGATGTTGAAAAAGGGTGCGGTGGTGGTTGACGCGGGAACGGCGACTGACAAAAATGGCGTGAGCGGCGACTTTGCGGATGATGTCTTGGAGCGTGATGACTTGACTTTGACGAAGAAATCTGGTGGAGTAGGGCCTGTGACGGTGGCGACGTTGTTCGCGCATTTGCTACAGGCAGCAAGGAGGCAGGGGTGAAAGAGTTGGTGGAAACAGAAGCGAGCGAGCGGAAAATCTCGCGAAAGTTGCTGATAGCAATCATTGCAACTGGCGTGTTGGTGCTTTTGGCGCTGGGGGCATTGATTTGGGTGGTGGCGAGCCGGCGCCCGGCGGATGGCGGTGGTGATGCGATTGCGATAGTGGAACCGGAGCCGTCGATATTTGCGACAAAAGTACCGACGGTGAGCTTGTACGACGAGCGGCAGGCGATTACGGTTGAGCAGGCGGAGGACGAAGAGTGGTTGCTGGCAAATAGCGTGGAGCTAATACCGATTGACAGTCTGGACACGACGCGGAAGGTGCTGATGGTGGGCGATGAGCACCCGCTAGACCAACTGCTCGGGCATGAGGAGGTGCTGAGCTTCACGCAGACGGGGGTGACGGCGCTGGCGCGAGGGATGATTCGGCGGCTAAATGAAGTGGGAGGGGATGCGACTTATTTTAGCGAGAAAATTGGCCCGGTTTTGCGCGGGGCAGATGTGGTGCATACGAGTAATGAGGTGAGTTTTACGGATAATTGCCAGTTTACGAATTCGTCGACGATGATATTTTGTAGCCCGTGGGCAATGATGGATGCAATTACGGACGCGGGGATTAATTTGGTGGAGCTGACTGGGAACCACAATAATGATTATGGGGCGGCGGCGAGTACGGCGTCGATAAATAAATATCATGAGTTGGGGATTGCGACAGTGGGGGGAGGATTGAACTTAGAAGAAGCGCGGCGGCCGTACGAGGCGAAAAAGAAAGGCAGCCACGTGGTGATGTTGGCCTATAACCAAGCGGATGGCGTGGGGAGCCCGGCGTTGGCGACGGCGAGCCGGGCGGGGGCGAACCCGTTTAGCTATGCACAGGCGCGGGCGGACATTGAGGCGGCCAAGTTGAGCGGGGCGTTTGTGATAGTGAATATCCAGTATTGGGAGTGTTGGAGCTACCCGGAACGAGGGACGGAAATGACGGCCTGCGATTATCCGATTGGCGGGCAGCAGAAATTATTTCGCGATTTAGCGGAGATGGGGGCGGACATGGTGGTGGGGAGTAGCGCGCACCAGCCGCAGACGTTCGAAGTTTATAAAGGGGTGCCGATTTACTATGGGCTGGGCAATCTTTGGTTCGACCAGAGCATGTGGCCGGGAACGGCGCGGAGCTTGGTTTTGACGCATTATTTTTATCAGGGGCGGCTTTTGAGTACGCGAATCCAGCCGACGGTGTTTGGCACGGAGTTGCAAGTGCGATTGATGGAGACAGATGCGGCGGAGAATTTTTTGGCGCGCTTGGGCCGGGCGCGGCCGAGTGATGCTGACAAACTAACGTCGCGGGCTGCGCAAGACGCGGTGAGTGATTGGGTGCGGAATCGGGATGCGGGAGTGGTGGTATATGATTTGGACAATGGGCGGACAGTGGCGGAGGTGAATCGGGACAAAAAATATTTTGCGGCGAGTTTATACAAGATTGCGGTGGTGAGAGCGGGATATCAGGCGGTGCAGGAGGGGCAGGATGCGAAGGCGATTTTGGTGAATGGGCGGACTTGGGGCGAGTGTTTGGATGCGGCAATCCGGACTTCGGATAGCCCGTGTGCGGAGGCTTTGTGGGCGAGAGTGGGGCAAGACAAGGCGACGACAAATATGAGCGCGGCCGATGTGTTGGCAGAGTTGTTGCGGATTTGGCGGTCGGACGAGGGGGCGGATTTAGAATGTGAGAATCGGACGAAGTTTTTTGACTCGATGTTGGACCAGCCGGAGTTATATCGGCGGGGTTTGCCGAGCGGGTTTGGAGACGGGGTGATGGTTTGGAACAAGGTGGGTTGGAATGGCAATCAGGAATGGCATGACGCGGCGATAGTGGGGATTGACGGCCGGCATTATGCGGTGGTGGTGATGTCGAGGGGGCTGGTGGCGAACGGCATGGGTTGGTCGGCGATGCGGGAACTGGGCGAGCTGCTTGATGCGGCGCTAAGAAACTGATATAATTCTCTTATGGAAGAGATTGTGAGTTTGTGTAAGCGGCGGGGTTTTATATTCCCGGGGAGTGAGGTTTATGGGGGGCTGGCTGGAACTTGGGATTATGGGCCGCTAGGCTTGATGTTGAAACGGAAGGTTGAGGAGAGTTTTTGGCGGACGTTTGTCGAGAGCCGGACGGATATGTATGGGGTGGACGCGGCGATTTTGATGAATCCGAAAGTTTGGGTGGCGAGCGGCCACGTGGCGACTTTTGCCGACCCGTTGATTGAGGATAAGGAAAATCAAAAGCGGTATCGTTTGGATCATTTGCTGGAGGATGCGGGCGTTGATGTGAAAGGCATGACACTGGAGCAGATGCGGGCGCTGATAACAGAGAAGAAAATCAAGAGTCCGGACGGTAATGAGTTGGGCGAGGCGCGGTTGTTTAACATGATGTTCACGACGCATGTGGGGCCGGTGGCGGACGATTCGAGCATTGCGTATTTGCGGCCGGAGACGGCGCAGGGGATTTTCACGAACTATAAGAATATTGTCGACACGCTCTATCCGGATTTGCCGTTTGGGATTGCGCAGGTGGGTAAGGCGTTTCGGAATGAAATTAGTCCGCGGGATTTTGTGTTTCGTAGCCGTGAGTTTAACCAAATGGAAATTGAATATTTTTGCGACCCGAAAGATTGGGAGAAACTGTTTGAGGAATGGGTGGCGGGCTTTCATAGTTGGCTTGAGAGTTTGGGCTTGCCGAAGGACAAGACGCATGATTTGGAAGTGCCGGACGAAGATAGAGCGCACTATTCGAAGCGGACGATTGATATTGAGTTCGACTATCCAGTGGGGCGTAAGGAGCTGATGGGGATTGCCTACCGGACGGATTTTGATTTGATGAATATCCAGAAAGCGAGTGGCAAAAACATGGAATATACGATGAAGGGGACGAACGAGAAATTGATTCCGCATGTGATTGAGCCGTCGATTGGAACGGAGCGGCTGATAATGGCGATTATGTGCAGTGCGTATGTGGAAGAGGGCGAGGGCGAAAAGCGCCGGGCGGTTTTGAAGTTGCCGGAAGAGTTGGCGCCTTACCGATTTTGCGTGTCGCCGCTACTGAAAAACAAGCCGGAATTGGTGAGCCGAGCGCGGGAAGTTTTTGCCGAATTGAAGGCTAAGTATGGCAACGTGGTTTGGGATGATAATGGTAATATCGGCAAGCGCTATGCGAAGCAGGACGAAATCGGGACGCCAAAGTGTGTGGTGATTGATTTTGAGACTTTGGAAGACGGCACAATAACGGTGCGCAACCGGGATGATGCGTCGCAGGTGCGGGTGAAAGTCGCGGAATTATAAATAAAATATCTCTGGCGGGTTGACAGGCTAAAGATATGCGTTATAATGTATATGTGATAGCAAAAACAAAAATCAGATTTAGTAAAGTTTCTCGTAGCTGGCGAGCACTGTTTGCGGTGGTTTTGCTGGTGGTAGCGGGCTTGGCGGGAGCGTTCTTGGTGGCGGGAGCGAGGAGCGAGGCGACAACTTTGACGGGCTCAATGTTCCGGGCGGGGAATATTATTTCGGACGATATGTTTTATGCGTCAAGCACGATGACGGCGGCGGATATCCAGAAGTTTTTGGAGGCGCGGGCGCCAAATTGTGTGCAGCAGCCGGGCGGACCGCCATGCATTAAAGATTTCCGTAGCGATATCCCGGCGCGTCAACCCGATGTTTACTGCAATGGTATGGCGGCGGCGACAAACCAAAGTGCGGCTGAGATGATTTATCGTGTGTCGCAAAGTTGTGGGGTTAACCCACAGGTGATTTTGGTGACTTTGCAGAAAGAGCAGGGACTAATCACGACCAATAGCCCGACAAACTGGATGTATCGGGCGGCGATGGGCTATTCCTGCCCGGATGATGCGCCGTGTAATGATGCGTTTAGCGGATTCATTATGCAGATTTGGTCAGGCACGCGGCAGTTTAAGGTTTATCGGCAGCGGCCGGACTTTTTCCAGAATCGTTATAGTTATGGAAACCATCACAACATTCTCTACAATCCGACTACGAGTTGTGGCACACAGCGAGTGTTTGTCGAGAACCAAGCGACACAAGGGCTGTATATATATACGCCGTATGTGCCAAACGCGGCAGCGTTGAATAACTTGCATGGGACGGGAGATAGCTGTTCGGCTTATGGCAACCGTAATTTTTGGCGGACTTTCTGGCTTTGGTTTGGCGACCCGCACGGGCCGGTGCAGAGCGCGGTGAGGCCGGTGCCGAACTTGCCGGAGGGGATAGAGATTGGCTTGTCGGTCGCGTCGCTTTTTGACTTGGACTTGTCGTCGCAGATGATTTCTCGGGTGGGGGCTGGCTCGGACCTGACGAAACTGATGGAAGATATTGCCTTGAGTGATAATGTGGAGATGCGAATTACGAAAAATGGGCAGGTAGCGACGACGGTTTCGACCGGCGCGTTGTTGGAATTTCGCACGACTATGGAGGATGGGAGCGTGGTGGAAATTGCGACTTGGACGATGTCGGTTCTGGGTGATGTGAACGGTGATGGGGCGGTGGATATTACGGACTTGATTGCGATGCGGATGCATTTGGCAGGGAACCGAGTTCTGATTGGTGAGTTTGTGATGGCGGCGGACATCTTGCCGGAAAATAGAGAAGTAGATATTGCTGATATAATAAGAATGCGACAATTTTTAGCGAGGACAATCCAGAGTTTAAGATGAAAGGAGTAAAATAATGTTTACAGCTTCGATGACGGGCGCGGCGACGGTGACGTTTGTGAGTAATTTCACGACTAATGTGGTGGTGAGTTGTTCGACTGGTCGGCCGGCGGGGTTTCAGGCGGACTTGGCGTTTGACGATACGCTGAATGTGTCGGCGACGGCGCTGAATGGGGCGACGGTGACAGGTTCCTCAAGGTTGATTGTGGAGACCATGGGGAGCGGCAATGGTGTGAATAATGGGACGAGTGTGCTGAGATTGACGGTGCGGAATCGCAGTTTGCGCGATGGGCAGACGGGGAATATCCGGTTGAATAATGTGCGGGGAGTTTGTATTGATGCTCAAGGCACGCCACTGACGTATAATGCGGCATCGATTACGAAGGCGGCGAGGTACCAGCGCCCGGCGCCGCAGCCGGAGCGACCGCCAGAAGAGCCGGAGCCCGAGCCAGATTATAGCGTGATGTCAGCGCGGGAGTTGCTGGGGTTATTGACGGCGGATTTGCCGGCGGCGCAGTATAGTTTGATAAAAGAGGCCCTAGCGAGAGTGATAAACGCGAATGAGGAAAGAATCAATGTCTTGGAAAGCCAGTTGGCGGCTTATGAAGAGGCGCCAGTGCTGGGCGAGCGCGAGGAAAAGACAGGGTTGGCGCGGGTGCTGGATGACAAATGGACATTTTTCGCCGTGGGAGCGTTTATGGCGGCGTTGATTGCGGCGGCGATTGCGATTATCCAGAGTTTGGTCAAGTCGGCAGAGCCTAAGACACCGAAGAAACCACGCAAGGCGAAATAGGTATTGACTTTTGGTGAAAAGTTTGATATAATGGGGGCATAAACACCTCGCCCTCGCAGCAATGCTCGGCGAGGATTGTGATATAATGCATCTATGAATAAACTGTATATAGATGGAGAAAACTTTCTTTTTAAAGCAAAAGATGTCCTAAAAGAGGCGAAACTAATAAAGAGCAAGCCGGACATAACGCATTTGAAAATTAGTTATTTGAGCAAAATATTAAGCAAAGAGGGCAAGATTGGAAAGGTCCAATTTTATGCGGCCAAGCTGCACAGACACAATAACTCGCGTTCTCTATTAAAAAAGTCGGAAATATTAATTGAGTCGCAACGGCGCCTGAAGCGTTATTTGACAAACGATGGTGTTGATTTTATAGTGAGCGGTCATGTCCGCTTGCAGAGCTTTATACCTGCGGGTCGTAATCGCCCTGAAGAGGCGATTTTCAAGGAAAAAAGGTGTGGATGTGCGCTTGGCTGTTGATATGATGGCGGATGTGTGCGATAAAAAAGTCAAAACCGCATTTTTGGCGAGCTCTGGTTCTGATATATTGCCGTAATGTCTTGGTGTGTTTGGCTTGTGGTTGGGGATATTTGTGATATAATTAGAGCATGAGCATTTTCGAGAGCAGATCACAGGTGTTTTGGCGGAAGGTGCGTGAAGGTTTGGGAAGGTTTTTTGGCAAGATTGGCGCGTGGTTTGGCAGGATGCGGGGCGAATTTCGAGAATTGCCAAAAAATGTGCGGACAGTGATTTATATGGGTGGTTCGGTGTTGGCGGTGTTGCTGTTGTTCTCGATTGTGATTTGGCCGAGGTTGCAGCGGCCGGAGCCAGAGCCCGAGGGCCCGCAACGGGAGACCGTGGCAGAGGCGATTGAGCGCCTGACGGCCGAGACGCGGCGGCCGCTTTTGGCGGACGAAGTGCCGGAGATTATTGAGGACATCGACGAGCAGGTCAATATGAGCGAGGACAAGAGCGAGCTATTAGAGCTCTACTCGCTAAGGGGGCGGGTGTTCTTTAACGCGATGATGTACCATAGGTCGGCGGAATCGTATTTGTTGATTTTGGAGCGAGAATTGATTGAAGATGGGCGATATTTCGATGTTTACTCGGCGCTCTTTTATGCTTATACTCATGCCGACGACCCGGCAGCGGCAAGCCAGTGGGCGGCGCGGACGGTTGAGGAGTATTTGAAGGGTTATATAGAGGATGACGGTGGCTGCGTGACCTACGCGCAGGCGGCAGGGATTGAGATTTCGACTTGTCCGAGTATTTTCGATGCTCGCAATATGTAGTTAGCCCGGCCCTGCTTATGCTTGCGTTTTGGGCGATTTTATGATACAGTAAAGGCAAATCGAACCTTAAAAAGCAGTTGTTAAGCAAATTTGCGTTGCTTACCTTTTTCGGGTTCAGAAAACAGGAGGAGAGAACTATGAAAAAAATGCTGATACCATGGCTGCTGGTGCTGGTGTTGGGTCTGTCGGCGTGTGTGAACACGACGCATGGCGGATCACCAAAACCGGACGGCGGCGGGTTGGTTGTGCATGCCGATGACGACCTACCGAGCCCGAGCGAAACGCCGGGCGCATCAAGCCCTACCAGCGCACCGAGTACAGCGCCAAGCCCGACAGCAGAGCCAGAGGAAGACGAAATAACCGTGTTGGTTGATGGGCAGAAAGTCGAGTTTCCGGATGGCAAGCCATTCATGGACGAAAACGCGCGGATTTTGGTGCCGGCCCGATTTATCGGCGAAGCGCTAGGCGCGGAGGTAATCTGGGACGAAGAAACACAGACCGCCAGCTTTGAGCGAACTTGGCTACTGGAAAGTGGGCAGTATGACGTGAGGGTGAGCTTCCAAGTTGGGCAAGCAGAGTACACGATGCAGGTCAAAGGCCCAACCGGCGGTGGCAGCGAGACATTTACGATGGATACCAAGGCAACTAATGGCCAGAGCCGGATTTTTGTGCCGGTGCGGTATTTGGCCGAGGCACTTTCGGCAGAGGTAGAGTACGACGCAGAGACACGGACGGTGAGCATTACTTCAGTAGTGCCGGACGCCGGTGGAGAGCCGGGCCGCCAGTGGGAGAGTACGCCGACGACACCGCCAGAGACGACAACCCCAACACCGACACCCCCGCCGGCTACACCGGAGCCAACGCCGACACCGGCAGCGCCCGGCAGAACCTACAACATGGACGACCCGAACGTGCAGAAGCACCCAATCTACGCAACGGCCGGAAGCGCGGCAGAATTACAGGCCGGCAGCTCAGGCTGGCGTTCGGCAGCGGAAATCATCGCCGAGCAAAAGCGAGACCACGAAGACTACCTGATTGATGGCATGACTTTCTACGAGTGGCGGATGGCGCCAATCCAAGCGTGGGTTGATAGCTATGTCTCGGCCAACGGACTGTCCTACAAGGGCAAAACCGACTTCGAGAAGACGGCGATTATCCGGCATATTGTGGAAAGCGGCAGGTTGGAAGAGCTGATTGGACTTTGGCGGCCTAACTTTCAGTTCACGACTGATGACTGCGTGCCATTGGCGGAAGCAGTAGAGTTCATGATGATAGCTATGGATTTCGGGATGTTCAAGTCCGTCCCCTGTACGGTCAACTTACCGCATGCCACTAATGGCTATTGGGACTCTACGGTGGGGGCCATAAGGTTTATTGACGCAAACTTGAGTTTTGATGTCTGGAACATATTTGTGGATGGGTTGTATGAAAAAGGCTTCAAGCTTCATTAGCAACTGCTATTAACCCCGCGCTAGATGTGCGGGGTTAAAGCTGGGGTGAGTGGGGAAAAAGCTTGCGCTTTAACAAATGTGCTATATAATATATATAATATGAAGTTGCGTTTAGGTATCTTGGGGGTAGCGGGAGCAATATTAGGTGTGTTATTGATGGCAGCACCAGCCGAGGCAAGGAGTTTCTCGATTGCTGGGCCGTTTGCTAATTATTCGGCGGTGCCATCGGAGTACAAATATAATGGCGGGCTCTTGACTTGGCAGAACTGCACCAACAACGGTTTTGATAATAACGAGGTTTTTGACTGGATTCATAGCACAATTGGCGCGAGGTCTTCGACGCCGATCCAAGTCGATATCACGCATAACAGCGCAATGAATTGGAAGGCAGGCTTTACGGGAAGTTGCGAGATTGTGGTGATGTACGGCGAGTCATTGCCGAATTCGACGGTCTATCCGCTGTTAAAAAACGGCCAACCGACCGGCTATGGCTACAAGCAGGACTGTGGCAATTTAGTGAGGTACGACTTGCCACCAGAAGGCTGGAAGAGTAATGGCGAGACAGAGATTTTCTCTACCCTGACTGGCTGGACAAAAGCGCATCCGCGCGGAGCTGAGATGCCAGTTAAGGTAGGTGATATGGTGCGCTGGCGACATCGAGTGAATATTACTGACCGGCAGGGTGGGGCGGAGGCGAAGTTCAAAGTGACCACTGTGTCAAAGAAAGGCACTAGTGTGGTGCAGTTGGCTGGCGGGAGCGCGAACTGGACTGACCATGAGTTGACGGTATCAGCGGCACAGCAAAATACTGGCTGGCAGGAGCGGACATGGACAGTGCCAACTGATGCAGAGGATGGAGATATTTATTGTCAATTCTGGGAGTGGACGCCAAACGAAGGGGGTGGGACAGGCAAGGGCAGCTCAGAATCTAACCGAGAGCAGTGCGTAAAGGTGTTGACGGACCCTAACGATTGGATGCTGAATGGGACAACCGAGATAAGGCCTTGTGGTGGGGCGTGGGGGACTTCGGATATTCAAGTGGCGCCAAATGGTTGCGCCGAGTGGAGGCACACCTTGACCAAGGTCGGTGCGGTGGCCTTTCCGGGGCAGGTGAATTTCGAGCAGCGACGGACCGAGGGCAATGATTATAGTGGGCGGCAGTCGGGCAGCCGGACGGGGCTACCGGCAACCAATCCATTTGCGATACCGCTAGGCAGTACGGGCAGCTTTTCGTACAACGTGCCGGAAGGGCAGCGGATCTGCCAAAACTTGGGCTGGACAGTGCCGGCGGACGCGGAGAAGAACGGCCAGACAGCGCGTTTGTGCGCGACGACGTTAGTAGTTGGCTCGTCGACGGAGTATTTGAGCCGGCTGAGAGCTTGTGCGGTGAAGGTGAGGAGTATCGCGGGCAATACGGTTGAGAATTGTACGCCTTGGGTAGACTTGAATAACACGCCGCAAGAGGCGCCGGTGAACTTTGCCAAGACGCAGGACATGCTCTATTTCCGCTACAATTTGGAAAAGATTGCGCAATACCAAAGCCGCCGAAGTGTGAATTATCGGCCGCTGTCGGTTTTGCAGTCGCTGAATGACCCGCGGACGATTTGCGCAACCAACCCAACCGAGGCGAAGGATTGTATACCGCTAGGGCCGAATTTGACTTACACGCCGCCAACAACGCCGGGCGGTTCGGGTACGTTGAACCCGAGTTGGCTAGCAACACCGATGGAGCCATGGAACCGGGCAGCGGATAATTGTGTGTTAACGCCGCGGCCGGGCTCTCTAAAGTCAAGCTTTAACTGGACAACCTTGGCGCCTTCAAGTTGTACGAGTACGGAGACTCAATTATCGGGTGGGAGCAACTTTGAATATCGCGGCACTGGGCATAAGGTAGTGAACGCCGACCTAGGCGTCGTGAAGGCGGATTTGACGCAGAAGATTTCGCTCAAGGATGCCAAGATTGTAGTCCACCAAAATAACGATACGCACCAATATAAATACAGGTATAAGAAAAAGAATTCGGGAACTTGCGCGAGCGCTAGCTGGTGCTCGGGCGGGTGTGCATCTTGTACGCCACCGATACCTTGTAGTCCCGGGTCTTGTAACAGCTACACGGTGAACTATTTCGGAGCGGGGTCGGTATCCGGTACCTCTTGTAGGTATGGCTGTACGGGGGTTGATGGTACTCAGGATGCGGACGGCACGTTTGATGAGAACCAACATACATGGATTGAGGTGATGCCGGACGGGCCGATTGAGGCGACGGCGAGTTTCGCGGTTCCGTACAACTATAATATTGTGCCGCAGCTGAACTTCCTACCGGCGAATGCGCAGAGGATCCAGATTGGTGGTACGAACTTGAGCTTCTCGGCGTCGTTTGCGGTGCAGCCGCGGACAAATACGGAGCTAAACGAGACCTACGCAACGGCGACTCGGCCGGGCACGAGATGGCAGATTACAGAGTTCTATTTGGCACCGAATGTGTCGAACCCAAATTGGGCGGATACGCTTAGTTATAACGGAACGGCGTTGCCTTGCTCGGCTTATAGCGGAGCGGCGTTTGACTGCAATATCACGGGCGGTACTGGACAGCTGAACACGCAGAGCGAATCAAGTATCGCAAATTTGCAGGGGGGGTCAACGTTTAGCGTGGGTTTGACGAGCCGGGTGGTCAAGGACTTGGAGATCGGGACGAAATTCTGCGTTAGCGCGGCGGTGATGGACGACAGCAGCCATACGAGCGGTGCTACGGGCTATGTCAGTGGTAATGGCTACACCGATACAATGCGGGGCGAGTGGAAGATGACCAAGCCAGAGTGCGTGGTGGTCGGCAAAATGCCAATGGCGAATGTGATAGCGGGCGGTTTGTACAGCGACGGGATGATTGAGGGAGCGATTTTTGAAAAACAGCCGCAACCGCAGACCGGCATCACCAACTCGACTAGCCCTTGCCCGGTAGGGACGGGCAGTATGTGCGCGTTTGGCTCGTGGGGCGAGTACGAGGTAGTGTCGAACAGCGCGGTTTACACCTTTGCTTCGGGCGCGGCGCTGGGCGTGGGCGCGGGTGGTGTGCCGTTTGGCCTAACTACCGCTACAACCTTGCTTTCAGGCAATCTAATGACCGGCTCCTGCCAGATTGCGCTCTTGACCTTTGCCAACTCCGGCTGCTCGCCGACCAGCACGACGGCGCCGCTGGGCAATATGGGTGGGGCGGACACTGCACATGGCATGGCGCGAAATATCCGCCATCGCTACTCGAACTACAACGACAGCTACACTGCCGCCGAGCGCGCAGCAAGGGGCATTCAAGTTGTGGACGGCTTTGGTGGCGGGTCGATTAGCAACTATAACCAGAGGATGAACTACCTAAAGTCGAGCGGTAGTATTACGATTGAGGCCAGCACGATCCAGCCCGGCAGGACGGTAGTTATCGATACGCCGGGTACGGTGACGATTAATGGCAATATTACGTTAAGCAATGGGCCATACACCGATATCTCGCAGATTCCGCAAGTGTTGATTTTCGCGGGGAGCATCAATATTAACTCCAATGTGAGCCAAGTTGATGCGTGGCTGCTGGCAGGGCTAAATGGCGGTAGCGGGTCGATTAATACCTGTGCCGGTGCGTCAGGGGTGTCCAGCGTGGCGGCTTTGGACGGCAGCAAGTGTACGACGCGTCTGGCGGTGAACGGGCCGGTGATGGCCAGCCGAGTGGCATTACACCGCACACATGGGGCAGGAATCGGTATGCCAGCGTCAGCGCGCCCGGCGGAAGTCTTCTACCTCTCGCCGGCAACATACCTATGGGCCTATAACCAATCATCGAACCTAAGTCAAGCGTACTTGACTTACGCACGAGAAGTGGCACCTAGGTTTTAGATGAAGAAGGTGGGAAAAGAGTGTTTGCGGGTAGTGTTTTATTTTCTGGCGTTTGGGATTTTGGGGTTTGTGGTGGAGACTTTGACGATTCGGTTGACGACGGGCACATGGATGGCGCGAGGGTATTGGTTTACACCCGGTCATTATCCATTGGCAGGTTTTAAGTACATTGGGATGCCTTTGATACCGCTCTATGGGTTTGGCGGGCTGCTGGCGGTCTATGCGGTGAGGCCGCTTCGGAAACACCCAATCTTAGTATTCTTGGTCGGGATGGTGGCTTTGACGGCGCTAGAGTTTGTGGTGGGGTATTTGCTGCTAGAGGTAGACAATGTGCGGCTGTGGTCGTATCCGCCGGGACTGGCTTATGCTTGGGGGATACTAGATGTATGGACGACGGTGGCTTGGGGAGCGCTAGCGGTGGGGTTGGTTTATATAGTTATACCGCCGCTTGAGAAATTATTTAGCCGCTTAGTTAAGCGGCGTTGGGCGCAGATATTGCTAATTGTGCTACTGGTATTGGTGCTACTCTGTTCGTTGCATCGGGATGTGGGATTTTTGGCTGGGGCGCAGGGATTCGAACCCCGGAATGCTGGGACCAGAACCCAGTGCCTTACCGCTTGGCGACGCCCCAACTCCTAGACATTAGTATAGCAAAAATACTTGTAAATTACAAGTAATTAAGGTATGATAGAGACAAGTATAAAGGAGCAGTATGCCAGAACCAAAAAAACAAAGTAGCCCGAGAAAGACGGGCTTGAGAAGGAGCCATCTGCGGTTGGACCTCGCTAAGAAGGTGAACTCGAAATCACCAGTCAAGGCGTTTCAAACGAAAAAGCAGACACCAAACTTAAAGTGTGCGGTGCCAAGCAAGAAAAAGGGAAAATAGGAGATATAGGTGGGTAGTAATCGACACCTAGGAAGAATAATCGCTCTCCAAACGTTGTACGAGTACGACATGCGGACACAAGCGAAGGATCCATTGGCGACGATGGATGGGATTATGATGAAAAACATGATCCCCTATGACGCGGGAGTGAAAGACCGGCCATTTATCCGTGAGCTGGTTGAGGGCGTGGAGCAAAATATGGATAAAATCAACGAGATTTTGACGCCACTGGCGCCAGAACGGCCGATAAAAGAGCTTTCGGCGATTGACCGGGCGGTTCTGCAGCTGGCGACCTATGAGGTGCTTTGGCGACAGGCACAAGTGCCGGCCAGTGTGGCGATTAACGAGGCGGTAGAGCTGGCGAAGACCTTCGGCGGCGACAACAGTGGCAAATTTATTAATGGCGTGCTCGGTGCAGTCTGGCGAACGCATGTAGAGGAGAAGGATGAAGGAAAAGATACCAAACAGGACAATGATAAGCCGAGTCGTGCGCGAGCCGACGGCGGGGGCGGTGATAGTACGAAAGGGCCATGATTTTGGCCTGCAGGTTTTATTAATCCAAGACGCAAAGGACCGCTGGACTATCCCAAAGGGTCATATCGAGGATGGCGAAGACGCCAAGGCGACGGCAATCCGGGAGATTGGCGAGGAAACCGGCCTGACCAATGTCAGGGTGCTAGGTTATATGGGGCAGGTGGATTTCAAATTCCAGCGCGATGATGCGCTAGTGTTGATGACAACTCAGGTTTATTTGATGGAGGCTGTGGGAGACGAAGATGTGCAGAAAGAGGAGTGGATGAACGGCATCCATTGGTTTGACTTGAAAGATGCGCTAGAAATGGTAGAATATGATGATGTGCGGAAGCTGATTGACGAAGCGCAGGAGAAAGTGAGGGGAAAATGAAATCAATAAGTAAAGAAACAGAAGAACGATATGAGGCTTTTGCAGCGGAGCGAATCGGCTATAAGTTTAATGACTTGGAGTTGTTGATAACGGCGATGACCCATCGCAGCTATGTGAACGAACACCGGTCGAGCACACACCGGCATAATGAACGGTTGGAGTTCTTGGGAGACGCGATTCTCGAGATGGCGATTACAGACTATCTATTTAAGAACACTTCGGACGCCGAAGGTAAACTAACGGCTTACCGGGCGGCGCTGGTGAAGACGGACTCGATTGCTGACGCTGGGGCGAAATTAGGTTTTGCGGAATACTTGCGGGTGAGCAAGGGTGAGCGGCAAAATAATGGCCCACGGGCTATGAAAGTGTTTGTGGCCGACGCTTTTGAGGCAGTGATTGGCGCGATATACTTGGATGGGGGCTATGAACCGGCTTCGGACTTTATTTACCGAAATATCGTGCCAAAATACGAAAAGATTATGGAACAGGGCAGTTGGTACGATCCAAAATCGCATTTGCAGGAGTGGGCGCAGGGGGAGTTAGGACAACAGCCGAAGTATCGGGTGCTGGACGAGAGTGGGCCAGATCACGATAAGTGGTTTCGGGTTGAGGCCAAGGTGAATAATAAGCGGGCAGGCGTAGGTGAGGCGTCAAGCAAGCAGGAAGCAGAGCGTCAAGCCGCGAAAGCAGCATTGCGAGCATTAAAGGTGGACAAGAATAATTAGTTGTCGCTGATTCTGACAATGTTCCAGTAGATGACATCGCCGTTTTTGGTGTCGATTTGGTCGGCTGGGCGGTCAGTAATGCGTTCGCCGTTGAGCCAGATGGCCCACTCGAAGCCGGAAGCGGCCTCTGTGCCTTCAATAATCGAGACAACGGTGCCGAAATCATGCAATTCGTTAAGACCAACTTGGTAGTCGCGGGTGAGAATCTGAAGCGCGTTCTCGCCGTCGCCACCGAAGTAGCGGGCATAGGCGCCTTGCCAAGCGACGCGTTTATTGGCCTCGTGTTGGGCCTTGCCGGCGACAATTATGACACCTGTGACGACCACACATAAGAGCACTACGCATGCGATGCAAGTGGTGATAATACTTTGTCTATTTTCGACTTTCTCTTTTTGGCTATTTTTCTTTGCCATAATATACTCCTTTTGCATACATTATAGCATAAGCGTTTTGTAGGTCAAGTCTAAACTTGGGCTTGTCGCCACACCTTACATGTGGTAGTATATTATATATATGGGAAAAGAGAATAAACCGAGCGACAAGCTGGCGGACAGAGGGCAGCTGCTGAAGATTTTGGAGCGGGTGTTTGGCGATGCGCAGAAAAAGATTATCAAACAGTATCTGAAGGCCGTGGCAGAGGTGAACAGCCTAGAGCCAAAGTATGAGAAAATGACCAAAAAAGAATTGCAGGCGCAGACAGAGGTGCTCAAAACACGACTGGAGAAGAAAAAGGGCGACTTAAAGGCGATTTTGCCGGACGCTTTTGCGTTGGTGCGGGAGGCGAGCCGGCGAGTTCTGGGTATGCGGCACTTTGATGTGCAGATTCTGGGCGGCATGGTGCTAAATGACGGCAATATTGCAGAGATGAAGACGGGCGAGGGCAAGACATTGGTGGCGACGTTGCCACTTTACCTGAACGCTCTCTCGGGTGAGGGTGCGCATTTAGTGACTGTGAACGACTATTTGGTGCAGCGCGACGGTGGTTGGATGGGCGAGCTATATAACTTCTTGGGCTTGAGTGTGGGGGTGATTATTCAGGATTCGAGCTTTATTTACGATCCGAAATATGAAAACGAAACCCACACTGACCCGCGGATGAAGCACCTGAAGCCGGCGACTAGGCGAGAAGCTTATGAGGCTGACTTGACTTATGCGACAAATAATGAGCTGGGCTTTGACTACTTGCGAGATAATATGGTGAAGGATGCGAGGATGTTGCGTCAGCGCGGGCTGAATTTTGCGATTGTGGATGAGGCGGACAGTATTTTGATTGACGAGGCGAGGACACCGCTGATTATTTCGGCACCGGCGGCGGAAAATCCGGCGGCTTACTATGAGTTCGCGAAGATTATTAAGAAAATCGGCGACGAAGACTTTATTCTGGACGAAAAACGGCGCAGCGTGACTTTGACCGACAGCGGAATTGAAAAAATTGAGCGAGCGCTGGGTTTGAAGGAACTTTACTCGGCGAGTAATGTACGGGCAATTTACCATGTGGACCAAGCTTTAAGGGCGGAGAAGCTGTTTCGGCGCGACAAAGACTATGTGGTGACTAACGACGGCGAGGTGATTATTGTTGACGAGCATACCGGGCGTTTGATGCACGGGCGGCGCTATTCGGAGGGCTTGCACCAAGCGATTGAGGCGAAAGAGTTGGTGGCGGTGCAGCAGGAGTCGATGACGCTGGCGACAATTTCGTTCCAGAACTTCTTTAGATTGTATAAAAAATTGTCGGGAATGACGGGTACGGCGTTTACCGAGGCAGAGGAGTTCCAGCAGATTTACGGTTTGGGCGTGGTGCAGATTCCGCCGAACAAGCCGTTGGTGCGGCTAGACTTGGATGATTTGATTTACCGGACGGAAAGTGCGAAGTTTGACGCGATTGTCGAAGAGGTGAAGAAGTATCACAAGGCCGGGCGGCCGGTGTTGATTGGCTCGGCGTCGATTGTGAAGAATGAGTTGTTGGCAAATCGGCTGGACAAAGCGGGGCTGAAGTTCGAGCTTTTGAACGCGAAAAATAACGAACGCGAGGCAGATATTGTGGCGCGGGCGGGAGAAAAAGGCGCGATTACGCTGGCGACAAATATGGCGGGCCGTGGTACCGACATTAAGCTGGGTGAGGGGATTGCCGAGATGGGGGGCTTGGTGGTGATTGGGTCAGAGCGGCATGAGAGCCGGCGAATTGACAACCAGCTACGCGGTCGCGGTGGTCGGCAGGGCGACAAGGGTACGACGCAGTTCTTTGTCTCGACGGAAGATGATTTGATGCGAATCTTCCAAGGCGAACGGCTGGGGTCGATGTTGTCGCGACTGGGAGTTTCAGACGACCAGCCGATTCAGGCGAAGATGATTTCACGGAGTTTGGAGGGCGCGCAGAAGCGGGTGGAGGGCTTCCACTTTGATTCGCGAAAGAATGTGGTGCAATATGACAATGTGATTGCCCGGCATCGCAACAAAGTCTATGCGATACGGCGGCAGATTTTGGAGGGCGCGGACCTGCGGAAAGATATTGAGAAATTGATGCGCGAGGCGGTAGACGAGTTAACGTTGGTGCCGGCGCGCTATAACAAGAAGTTTGCCGAGAACTTCCAGTCGGTGTTCTTTGGCGCGGACGAGGTGGAGGTCGGGCGAATTGGTAAGATTAAGAAGGAAGCGGAGCGGCAAAAGGCGGCGCGCGAATATATCATGACGCTGTACGATGCGCAAGAGAAGAAGATTGCGCCGGATCTACTAAGGCGGATTGAGCGGGAAGTTTATCTGAGTTTGCTCGACACGCTTTGGATGCAGCATTTGGAAAATATGCAGCATTTGCGTGAGGGGATTCACTGGCGAAGTGTGGGGCAGCGCGATCCACTCGTAGAATATCGAAGCGAGAGCCAGAAGTTATTTGAGGATTTGGAGCGGACGCTGCGCGAGACGGTGATTAAATTGGTGTTGTCGGCGGAGATTCAGGACGCGCCAGCGAGCGAGAATGAATATCAGTCGGAATTGACCCGGATGGCGGCAGGGCAGGAAAAGGGCGTGCATGAAGTGATGAGTGCGAAGAAGTTAAAATCGGATGACTTCGGTGGCGAGAAGCCAAAGGCGAAAAAACCAGCGGCTGGCGCGAAATCGGGCGGCAAGACAAAGGCAAAAAGCAGCCGCAATAAGCAGAAGAAGACATCGGGTAAGCGAAAAAGGTGATAGATGGCGACATTAGAAGATTTTCGAAATGAACGACTAAGGAAGCTGGAGGAGTTGAAGCAGTTGGGGGTAGATACTTACCCGGCAAATACGGCGCGCGATACGGAAATTGGGCGGGTGAGCGCGGACTTTGATGCGCTCGCGGGTAAAAAAGTCGTGGTGGCGGGGCGGATTATGGCGATTCGGACGTTTGGCAAGGTGGCGTTTTTGAAGTTGCGCGATTATTCGGGCGAGGTGCAGATATTTTGGCAGGGCGAGACGGCGGGTTTGAAACTGGAGCAGATCCACTTGCTAGATACCGGCGACTTCGTGGAGGCGGCGGGCGAGGTAGGCAAGACGAAGACGGGCGAGACTTCGGTGATGGCGGAAAGTGTGCGGCTGTTAACCAAGACTCTTCGGCCGCTGCCGGGGCGAGATGGTTTTACGAACAAGGAAGAGCGTTATCGCCGGCGCTATGTGGATTTGAATGTGAATTTGGATGTGCGGGAGCGTTTTGTGCGTAAGAGCAATTTCTGGACGGCGACGCGAGAGTTCTTGAATGCGAATGGCTTTATTGAGATGGATTTGCCGATTTTGGAAAAGACGACAGGCGGGGCGGACGCGACGCCGTTTATGACGCACATGGAGGCGTTGGATCAAGATTTTTATTTGAGAATCTCGCATGAATTGCCGTTGAAGCGGTTAGTCGGGGGCGGGTATGAGAGAGTTTATAGCATCGGCGCGCGATTTCGTAATGAGGGGATGGATGACGAGCATTTGCCGGAGCATGTGGCGATGGAGTGGTATGCGGCGTACTGGGATTGGGAGCAAGGTATGGAGTTTACTGAGAAGATGGTGCGGTTTATCGCCGACATGACTTGGGGCAAGCGAGAATTTGCATTGCCGAATGGCCGGACAATTAACTTGGGGCAGGATGGCGAGGCGTATCCGCGGCTGAGTTTTGTGGGGTTGATGCGGGAGAAGTTCGGGATTGATGTGTTTAACACGACGCTGGAGCAAGTGAAGGCAAAATGTAAGGAAAATGGGATTAAAATTGAGGATGCGGATAATGTGGGGCGGGGGGTAGACAGACTGTGGAAGAAAATCCGGGGTGAGATTGTGGGGCCGGCGTTTTTGGTTGATATTCCGGTCTTTTTGCAGCCGCTGGCGAAGCGAAGTGAGAAGGATCCGCGGCTGACTGAGCAATTTAATTTGTTGCTAGATGGGACGGAGGCTTGCAAGGCTTATTCGGAGCTGAACGATCCGCTGGACCAGCTAGAGCGGTTTAACGAGCAGCAGGCGTTGCGGGATGCGGGCGATGACGAGGCGATGATGTTGGATTTGGATTTTGTCGAGATGTTGGAATATGGGATGCCGCCGACCTGTGGCTATGGGCACTCGGAGCGGTTGTTTTGGTTGCTTGAGGGGGTGTCGGCACGGGAGGGCTCACTCTTCCCGCCGATGAGATAATTTCCAATTCTTCAGCGAACTGCTACGTCAAACTCTCCGCGTCGCGCTCTCCGTATGCTAGATACGGTTCGCTTGGTGCTCGAGTTTTCCTTGCATTTCATCTGAATAATTGAAAATTAGGGGATATGTTATAATGTTAACGTATGCAGACGAAGATTATTGCGATTGTGGGGATGAGTGGCTCGGGGAAGAGCGAGGCGATTGGGTATATTAAAGAGCGCGGAGTGCCGGACATTTATTTTGGTGGGATGCTCTATCGGGAGATGGATAGGCGGGGCGAGGAAAAGACGCCGGAGAACCAGCAGGTGTACCGCAAAAAATTGCGCGATGAGTTGGGGGCGGAATTTATTGCGAAGTTAGCGGCAGAGGACGCGAAGAATTTGATTGAGGCTGGGCAGAAGCGTATCTTATTTGACGGGCTTTACTCTTGGAGTGAGTTTCGCTATTTGAAGCATGAGTTCCCGGGAGCGCTGACGGTGGTGGCGGTGGTGGCGCCGCGGGAGTTGCGCTATCGGCGGCTAGCGAATCGGCCGGAGCGGCCGTTTACGAAAGAGCAAGCTTTCCGGCGCGACGTGTCGGAAATCGAGGAGATTGAAAAGGGCGGCCCGATTGCGATGGCGGATTACTATGTGCTAAACGACGGTAGCTTGGAGAATATGCAAGAGCAGCTAAAGAAGATTCTGATTGAAATCGACTTCTAATAAGCTTATGGTTTTGGTATAATGTGTAGTATATGGATTTCTACGATTTGACGGTGGAGGCGGCGGCGAGCGCGGTTAAGGTGGATTTGGAGCGGGGGCTGTCGGAGGCGGAGGTGTTGAAGCGGCAGAAAGGTCATGGCAAGAATGAGCTAAAAATCAGGGTTGAGCCGTGGTGGCGGAAGGTAATCGAGCCGTTTTTGGATGTCTTTATGGGGGTGTTGGCGCTGGCGCTGGCAATCTCGATATGGCATGGCGACATGATTGAGGCGGTTTTGATTGGGGCGATTATCTTAATCAACGCGATAATTTATTATGTGCAGCGGTTTTCGACGGAGCGGATTGTGCGGGGGTTGAAGAAGCAGACGATTGATGATATTTTTGTTTTTCGTAGCGGTAAATGGGCGGAGGTGCCCAGCACCGAGCTGGTGGTGGGCGATATTGTGCGCTTTACCGAGGGTGAAAAAATTGCGGCCGACTGCCGGGTGCTGGCGGAAAAGAGTGCGTTGGTCGACGAGTCGATTTTGACGGGCGAGAGTGAGCGGGTGCGGAAGAAGTCGAAGGCTTTGCCGGATGGCTTGGAAGTTTACGACCAGAACAACATGTTGTTTTCGGGTTCGTTTTTGGTGGCGGGCGAGATAACGGCGCTGGTGGTGCGGATTGGCAATGCTACGGAATTTGGCCAGATTGCGGCGCTGGCGGCGAGCAGCAAGAAGCACCAAAGTCCGGTGCAGACGAAGATTAACCAACTGATTAAGGTGATTGCGATTATCGTAGGGGTGATGAGCGCGTTGGTGCTGGGCTTGCAGCTACTTAGAGGGGTTGGCTTTGTGGAGGCGACGCAGTTTGTCTTGGCGATGGCGGTCTCGGCGGTGCCGGAAGGCTTGCCGGTAGCGATTGCGGTGATTTTGGCGCTGGGTATCCAGCGGATGGCGAAGAAAAAAGCGTTGGTGACCAACATGCGGGCGATTGAGACGATTGGGGCGATTACGGCCATAGCGACGGACAAGACGGGGACGTTGACGGAGAACCGCTTGACGGTGCAGGATGTTTGGAGTTTGGGGAATGACCGGCGGTTTGCGAAATTGTACGGGGCTTTGGCGAGCGCGGTGGTGCTGGAAAGCCCGGATCCGCTGGACGGGGCGTTTTTGGCGAACTTGAGTTTAGTCAAGGCCGATTTGCCGAAAAGTGAGCCGGCGAGGGTGTTCCCGTTTGAGCAGGGCTTGACGATGAGTGGTAATTTGTGGTACGAGGGGTCGGGATTTCGGCTGGTGGTGAAGGGGGCGCCGGAGCGGTTGATTGGACTGGCGGATTTGACGGCGCGCGAGACGGAAGATGTGGAGGAGCAGCTACTAAATTGGACACGGCAGGGCTACCGGGTGCTGGCGGTGGCCGAGAGGAAGCTGGCGACGAATGTCCGGACACTCAAGGCGGCGATAACAGGGGTCGCGGCGGGTGATGGTAAGGTGAAATTGATTGGTTTGGTGGCGGTGGCCGACCAAATCAGGAGGGAAAGCAAGAGCTCGATTAAGGCGGCGCGGGCAGCGGGGGTGCGGGTTTGCATGATTACGGGCGACCACGCTGAGACGGCGCTGGCGGTGGGGCGGCAGTTGGGGTTGGCGGAGGAAGATATTTTCGCGCGAGTGACGCCGGAGGAGAAACTGGAGATTTTGGCGGAGCTGGAGAAAAGTAATATCACGGCGATGACGGGCGACGGCGTGAATGATGTGCCGGCGTTGGCGCAGGCGCATATTGGGATTGCGATGGGCGATAGCACGCCGGTGGTGAAGGATGCGGGCGACATGATTTTGTTGGACAATAATTTCAAGAATATTGTGGAGGCGATGCGCGAGGGCCGGGCGATTGTGGCGAATGTGCGGCGGATGTTGATTTACTTGTTGTCGACCAACGCAGGCGAGGTGCTGGTGATACTCGGGGCATTGCTAATGGGGGTGCCGGTGCCGCTTTTGCCGCTGCAAATTCTGTGGATTAACTTGGTGACCGACTCGTGTTTGGTGATTCCGCTGGGGTTGGAAAAGCCGGAGCGGAATGTGATGGAGGAGAAGCCGCAGAGGTTCGATGCGCCGCTGCTTAGTCGGGGGCAGGTGATGCGGATTGTGGTGGCGGCGTTGTTTATGGCGGCGTTGGCGCTGGGCGTTTATTTGATTTTCGCTTATCGATATAGTTTTGCGGTGGGGGCGACGTTGGCCTTTCAGACGTTGGTGGTGGTGCAATGGGCGCGGGCGATAAGCATGAGGAGTTTCAGCGAGCCGGCTTGGAAGCGGATACGAGTGCGTTCGCGGCCGTTTGTGATTGGACTAATGGCAGCGATTTTGGCGCAGATTTTGGCTTTGACAACGCCGCTAGCGACAGCGCTAGGGGTGAATCAGGTGCCGCTCTATGCGTTAATTGGGGTGTCGGTAATAACATTTACGTTAATGCTAATAGTAGTTGAATTACAGAAGAAATTTGCTAAAATATGAGTATGAGGACGGTGGGCGAGGTACAACTAGAAATTGATTACTCGGACTATTTGAGTGTGGCGCAGATTTATTTGCAGGATAATTTTGATTTGGCGCGACCCTTGAGGGCGGCGGACATCAAGCCGCGGCTACTGGGCCACTGGGGAACTTGCCATGGGATTAGCGCGGCGCGGGCGAATTTGCGGGATTTTGAGTCGGTGTTTGCCGAGCGGCTGGGGATTAGTGATTTTCGATTTGTGGTGGGTGTGGGGCATGGCTTTGCGGCGGTGCAGGCGGATTTTTGGTTGGATGGGACGCTGGAGGCAGTGCACGGGGGTGAAATTAGTTTGGCGACTTTGTGCAAGCAGTTTTCATGGCCGCATGGCTATCCGTCGCACACCAATCCGCTGACGCCGAAGACGATTTTGGAGGGCGGGGAGCTGGGTTATTCGCTGAGTGTGGCCTATGGGGCGGCGCTGGACGCGCCGGAGCGGATGTGCGCGGTGATAATTGGCGATGGCGAGATGGAGACGGGGACGATTTTGGCGAGCATGAATTTGAATAAGCTACTGAATATGCGAGATAATGGGATTGTGCTGCCGATTTTGCATTTGAATGGCTATAAGATTTCGCAGCCGTCGATTTATGCAAGGATAAGCGAAAAGGAATTGTCGGATTTGATTAGTGGGTTTGGTTATGCACCTCTATTTGTGGACGGAGACAAGGTGGAGGAGTGGCGAGAGGTACTTGATAAATGCGTGAAAATGTGGTATAATGAGCGTCAGGGGCAAAATGGGCGGATGCCGTTTATCGTGATGAAGACGCCAAAGGGTGAGGGGACGCCGAGGGCGGCGAATGGTCAGGAGATTGCAGGGACGGCGAGGAGCCATCAGGTGCCGTTTGGGCGGGCGAAGACGGACGAGGAAGATTTGAAGTTGCTCGAAAAATGGTTGAAATCGTATAAGTTTACGCCGGCGAAATGCGAGAAATTACGAAAGGCACTACGTGGATAGGGTGGATGAGGTCTATGAGATTGGGCGGGAGAAGTTTTCGAGCGCGGTGAGGATTGGCGAGTGGCTGCGGAATTTGATGGCCGAGCGGGCGCCGATGCGGGATGTGCGGCTGTTTAGCCCGGACGAGACGGAGAGCAATAAGTTGGACGCGGTGTTTGCGAGCACGCGGCGGGCGTGGCAGCGGGAGATTTTGGCGACGGACGAAAACTTGGCGCCGAATGGTCGGGTGGTGGAGCTCTTGAGCGAAAATACTTTGTTCGGCTTGGCGATGGGCTATTCGCTAACGGGGCGGAAGGCATTTATGACGAGTTATGAGGCGTTTTTGCCGATTATTGCGAGCCAAGCAGACCAGTATATGAAGTTTTTGGCTGGCGCAAAGATGGAGAATGCGCCGGTGGCGGCGGAGGTCCGACCGCTCGAGGCCCTGCAGGATTTTCCGGCTATCACGATACTGTCGACGAGTGTGGGTTGGCGGCAGGATCATAATGGTTATAGCCATCAGAACCCGAGTTTTATGGCGAGTTTGCTGGTGAAGCCGAGTCGGAAGGCGAATTGTTATTTTCCGGTGGATGATGTGGCGGCGATAGCGGCGATGGAGGACGCGGTGCGGCAGACGAACAAGATAAATTTGTTGACTTATGATAAAAATGAGAATCCGCGTTGGATTGACAGCAATCATGCGGAGTTTCAGCTGCGAAATGGCGGGTTGTCGGTGTTTGAGTTTGCGAGTAGCCGGCAGGCGCCGGAGATTGTTTGCGCGGGGTGCGGTGATATTATGAGCCGCGAGATGTTGTATGCGATGCAGATTGTGCGGCAATATTTTCCGAAGTTGGCGCTGCGGTTTGTGGGGATTGGGGCGCTTAGCCACGGGGCGTTTGGGACGGTCGAACGCCCGGCAAGTCAGGAATTGTTTGACGAGTATTTTGGCCAGAAAACGCCGATTGTGGCGGCGTTTCATGGTTATGCGGAGACGTTGGCGGCGATTTTTGGGCGATATACGAATCCGCGGCGAGTGCTGCTTCGGGGTTATGAGGAAAAGGGGTCGACGACAACGCCGCTGGACATGTTGATGCTGAACCGGGCGAGCCGCTATGATTTGGCGCTTGACATCTTGAAAGTTGGGCTGTTCTACGGTATAGTGGATAGAGAGGTGGCGGCGGAGGCGGCGCGTGAGCTTTTGCGCGAGCGAGAACTAGCCGGACAATATATAATTAAGCACGGCAAAGATCGTGAGAAAGATGTAAAATGGCAATACAAAATTCAATCTTAGTGTTAAATCCGGGCAGTTCGAGCCGGAAATATGCGTATTATGAGGATGGGGCGGAGGTGTTGACGCTGCATTTTGAGCCGGAGGGGGACCAATTTGTCTGTACGATGGAGAGAAACGGCGAAAAGACGAAAAAGGTGGTCGGCGCGATGTGCGGCGATTGCAAAATGAAGGAAATTCGGCAGGCGATTGAGTTGGTGCCGGAGATTTTGGCAGAATATGGGGTACAGTTAGACGAAGACCCGGAGAAAAAGGGTGTGCAGGCGGCGGGCGATTTTATAATTGCGGTGCGGTTGGTCGGGCCGACGGATTATTTTGCGGAAAATCATTTGGTGGATGATGAGTTTATGGAGAAATTGGCGCAGGTGGCGGAGCTGGCGCCGCTACATGTGCCGGTAGTCTTGGCAGAAATTGAAGACGCGCGGAAGATTTTCAAGGGGTCGAGGATGCTGGCGATTTCGGATAGCCGGTTCCACCGGACGCAGCCGGAGGTGCAGGAATACTATGCGATTAGCCGGAAACTGGCGGACGAATTTGGTGTGAAGCGGTTTGGCTACCATGGTATCTCGGTGTCGGCGGCGGTGCGAAAATTGCAAAACGAGGACAAGTTGAAGCCGCGGATGGCGATTTGCCATTTGGGGTCGGGGGCGTCGATTACGGCGGTGAAGGATGGCAAAAGTTGGGGCAACTCGATGGGCGTGACGCCGCTGGATGGGCTGATGATGGCGACGCGGGCGGGGTCGATTGATCCGTCGGCACTATTGGTGCTACAGCGGGCGCTGGAGCTAAAAAGTTTGGATTTTGAGAAGTATTTGAATAAGGAATGTGGTTTCCGCGGAGTGGCGGGCGATGACGATATGCGAAATGTTGAGCGAGCGGCGGACGAGGGCGACAAGGAGGCGATTTTTGCGTTGGATTTGTACCGACAAAAAGTGGTCGAGGGCGTGGCAAAAGCGGCAGCGGCGATGGGCGGGCTGGATGCGGTGGTCTTTACGGCGACGGTTGGTGAGCGCGGGGCAGAAGCGCGAGCGGGGATTGTTGAGGGACTAGAGTTTCTAGGCTTTGAGCTTGACGAAGAGAAAAACGGGCGCGGTTTGGATGGGGCGCAGTTAGCGAATGTGGCGAAAGGCCGCAAGCCGATTTATATCGTGAAGACGAATGAGGCGACGGAGATTGCCTTGCAGGCGAGCCTGATGTGATTTTGTATCTGGATACGCTAGGGGCGGAGGCGAAGATTTGGTTGGAGGATGAGCCGAAAGTCCGGACTTTGGGGCGGAAGATGAGCGATGAGCTGCTGGGTTTTGTGATGGATACGTTGAATGGGGAGGAGCCGAGTGGAATTGTGGTGCATCGCGATAAAGGGAGTTTCACGGGGGCGCGTTTGGGAATGGCGCTGGCGAATACTTTGGCGGAGCTATATAAAATACCGATTGTGGGAGCGAGTGGTGAGGGCGAGGATTGGCGGGCGGTGGGGCGCGAGCGGTTGGTGGCGGGAGAAAATGACGGTATGGTGGAGCCGGAGTATGATTAGCTTGCCTTCGATTTTGCTTATGATATAATTAGGGCATGGAGCAGAAGAAAATTATTGTGATTGAGGATGACGTGGCGTTGGCGGAGATTTATGCGGTGAAGCTACGGGCGGGCGGCCAGAATAATGTTTTGGTGGCGCATGATGGCGATGCGGGGCTGTCGTTAATCCAGCGGGAGAAGCCGGATTTGGTAATCTCGGATGTGATGATGCCGAAGATGAGTGGTTTTGATATGTTGGATATTTTGCGATCGAGCCCGGACACGGCAGAGACGCGGGTGATTTTGATGACGGCGCTGTCGGGCGAGGCGGAAAAGGCGCGCGGTGAGGGTTTGAAGGCGGACAAATATTTTGTGAAGTCAGCGGCGACGATTGATGATTTGGTGTCGGCGGCTTTTGAGTTGTTGGTGCAGTTGGCGCCGACGACAGCGACGCCAGCAATGACACCGCCGCCAACGCAGGCGGTGGTTTCGAGTGCGACGGTGGGAGAACAGCCGGTTTTCAATGCGCCTAAATAAGTTTTTGGCGGAGAACCTAGGGGTGTCGAGGAGGAAGGCGGATGACCTAATCGCGGCCGGCCGTGTGCGAGTGTCCGGACACTCAGAACAGAGGGAAAATGGCAGTGCCGGGCGTTCGGCGGTGCTGGGAGAGCGGGTAAATGAGGGCGATGAGGTTTGGTTAGATGGCAAAAAAGTTGAGGCGGTGGCGGCGAAAACTTATTTGGCGATGAACAAGCCGGTGGGTTATGCGAGCAGCCGGCGGGCGCAAAATGGCAAGACGCTTTATGAGTTGTTGCCGGAAAAATATCGCAGTTTGAAGACGGTGGGGCGGCTGGATAAGGAGAGTTCGGGGCTGATTTTGTTGACCGATGACGGGGATTTTAATTTTCGGATGACGCACCCGAGTTTTGGCAAGGTGAAGGTTTATGAGGTGGAGCTGGAGCGGGCGCTGGAGCCGTTGCACCAGCAGATGATTAGCGATTTTGGGATTGATTTGCCGGACGGAAAGAGTAAATTGGGGCTAACAAGGATGGGTGAGGGACGGAAGCGCTGGCGGGTGGAGATGAGCGAGGGGCGGAATCGGCAGATTCGGCGGACTTTTGGGGCGTTGGGCTATACGGTGGTGAAGCTGGAGCGGACGCAGTTTGGCAAATACCAGCTGGGTGTGCTAAAGCCGGGCGAATATGATATAATTGAGCTATGAAAGACGAGATTACAGAACGCCAAAGGGCGATTTTGTTTGCGGTGATTGAGCAGTATGCGGAAGTGGCGGTGCCGGTGGGGAGCGTGATGCTGGCGAAATTATTTGATGTGAGTAGTGCGACGGTGCGGGCGGAGATGGCGCGGCTAGAGGAGTTGGGGCTGCTGAAGACGTTGCATACGTCGTCGGGGCGGATTCCGACGGACGCGGGGTATCGGTTATATGTCAATGCGTTGGCGGAAGATGCGGCGGAGGGGGAGCTGGAGCGGGATTTGGCGCGGGCGCGACACGCGTTGATTTCGCGGGTGGAGGGGCAGAATAAGGCGGATGCGGCGATTCGACAGGCGGTGGAGACGTTGGTCGATTTGACGGGCAATTTGGGGTTGGCGACGATTGATGGGCGGCTTTATATGGCGGGGTTGTCGTCGCTGTTTTCGCAGCCGGAGTTTTTGACGAGTGAGCGGACTTTGAGTGTGGCGCGGTTGCTGGATAACATCGAGCCGTGGCTACGCGAGGCGGAGCCGAACGAGCCGGTGAATATTTATATCGGGCGGGAGAATCCGATTGGTCGCACGAGTGAGGCGTCGTTGATCGTGTCGCGGTTTCGGTCGCCGTTTTCGGACAAGACGTACATCGGGGTGCTGGGGCCGACGCGGCAGAGTTATTCGCGGGTGATATATTTGGTGCAAACAGCTGGCCAAATGTTAGAAAAGGTATTAAATTAGGAGGATTATGAAGACACAAGTGAAAATGGTTTGTAAGAAAGTGCGGAAGAACGGCTTTTTTGAGTTTATGAGCGAGCAGGGGATAATCGGCTTGGCGGTTGGTTTGGTTTTAGGTACGGCGGCGGCGACGTTGGCGAATTCGTTTATTAATAATATTGTGATGCCGCCGGTCGGTTTGTTGCTGGGTTCAACGGACGGGCTGCGCGGGGTGGTGTGGGAGATTTCGACGCGGCAGGGCGATGTGGTGTCGATTCAGTACGGGGCATTCTTGAATGATTTAGTTAACTTTATGGTGATTTTGCTGGTGATTTATGTAATTGTGCGGTCGCTACATATTGAAGTGAAGAAGAGATAGGTTTATAATATTAATATAGGACGGTGGGAGGACTTTCAAATCTTCTAAAGGAGGTAATGCGATGGAGGCTAATTTTATGTATTGCACGTTCAAGGGGCGTAAGTCGGTGTGTCCGATTCTGCTTAGCAAGGAGCAGGCGTTGGAGGGCATCCGCAGGTTGGCGCGACAGATTGCGGCTGATTATGCGAGGGCAGCAATACACCTAGTAATTGCTTTGAAGGGCGCAAAGACGACAGCCGGTTATTTGGCGAAGGAGCTGGATGAGCTGGGGATGACTTTTCAGGTGGACGGAGTGCGGGTCAAGAGCTATGCGGGCACGGAAAGTACGGGTAAGTTAAATTGGCTGCAGGAGTTGGCAGAGCCGGATTTGGCAGGGAAACATGTTTTGGTGGTGGAGGACATTATCGACAGCGGGTATACTTTGTCGGAGTTGCTGAAGGTGCTGAAGTTTCGTTATGGGAAGCCGGCGAGTATCAGGACAGTGGCTTTGCTGGATAAACCATCGCGCCGCCGGCCAGAGCTGAAGGGATTCAAAGCCGATTATACAGGTTTTGAAATTCAAGATGTGTTTGTGGTCGGTTTTGGCTTGGATTGGGACGAGGAAGGCCGCGAACTACCAAATATTGTTTACATTAATCCGGAAGATTTCATAAATCCGTCAACTAATTAGTTGGCGGATTTGGGGTGGATGACGGGATTTGAACCCGCGACAGCTGGAACCACAACCCAGAGCTCTACCGCTGAGCTACATCCACCAAGTCTGGTAGAAATTTATTTTGTAAATTTCTTCCACACGTCGTCGGTCTGTAAAAGTGAGCAAGCTCCCTTTTCCATCCCTCCTAGTATGGTGATCCCACCGGGAATCGAACCCGGGTTTTCAGGATGAGAACCTGATGTCCTAACCGCTAGACGATGGGACCGTGTTATTAATGTGGTACTGGTGATCCCACCGGGAGTCGAACCCGGGTTGCCAGGATGAAAACCTGGTGTCCTAACCGCTAGACGATGGGACCGTGTTGCAAGTATAGCATACAAAGGGGATTTTTGCAAGCTAGAGGTGGGCTTAGTAGGTGGAGAAAAATTGCGACCAGTAGGTGCGATATTGCGAGTTGATGTCGAAGTGGAAGCCGACGGCGAGGCGGGTAAAGCGGGCGTCGAGGATGTTGGCGCGGTGCGAGGGGGAGTTCATCCACGAGGCAACGACGGTGCGGGGGGAGACGGCGGTGTTGCCGGCGGCGAGGTTCTCGCCAGCGGCGCCGCCAGAGCCGGGGATAGGGCAGGCGGTTTGCCAAGAGGTGCCATTAGGGCGGGTGTGGCTGTAGGATTCGACGATTTCGCGGGCGCGAGTTGTAGCGGCGTTGCTGCAGCCTTCGCCCCAAGCGAGAGATTTGAGTCCGACTTTGGCGCGCTCAACGTTGACGAGGCGGAGGACTTCGCGGCGCCATTCGTCGATTGGTGGCATGACGACGCGGACGGTTAGGGTGTCGCGGCGGGAGCCGTCGGTGGTGCCGGCGGTGATGACGGTGGTGCCGGGGCCGACGATTTTGGGGTAGCGGCAGCGGTCGTTGCTGTAGCCAAGTCGGGTGCGGGCGTTAGCATAGAAGCTGTCGATGACGCTGGTGTTGCTGGTTTGCCAGTACATGTCGCCGAGGTTGGAGAGGGAGCTGTCGACGCAGATGTCGATGTCGGCGGTCATGAAAATGGTGATTTCGTTCATAGCCCAGAGCTCGCCGCGGGCGACACCGCCACCGCTGGTTTCCTCGCCAGCGGGGTCAGCGCCGTTGCCGCCGCTGGGACTTTGGGGATTGTTGGGGTTGCTTCCGCCACCGGAGGAGCCGCCTTGGCCGTTGTGTTCGCCGCTTTCGGGGTCAAGGAGGTCAGGGCTGTAGCCGCCGTCATTGGCTGTGGTGTCGTCGCGTTCGCTGACGACGCGGAATTCTGGATTCATACCGATGGCGCGGGCAATCAAAATGCCGGCGATGATAATCGCGACGGCGTTAAGCGAGAGGAGGATGGTCATGCGAGTTTGCTTGAGGATTTTGGCGGCGGCCGCGGCGCTCATCTAGCCTCCTGAGATCTTCTTGGCTTCACTTTCGGGGACACCGCAGACTTTTTGGCCGTTGACGTTGATACAAACTTTTTTCTCGCCGGAGTCGACGATGGCGGCGACGAGGTTGACGATACTCTCGACTTGGGTGAGGTCGCGTTGGGCGAACTCGATTTCGCCGAGTGGCCGACCAATTAGGATGTGGCCGAAGACTTGGCCGCGGGCGTTTCGCATCTGGGCGACGGCGGCGAGGTTGGAGCGCTCGAAGACGGGCTTCAAGGCGTCGTCGACGTAGAGCCAGATGTAGTTGGTGGAGTGTTTCATTTTGGAGATGAGGACGAGCTCGTTATCGGCGAGGTCGATTTTTTCCGAGCCCCAGAGGCGGCCGTCGATGAGGAAGCCGACGTAGTCAAAGTGCATGCGGTCGGCGAGGAATTCGGCGAGGTTCTTGAGGTCGACTTTTTGCCCGGCGAGGCGGTTGATGCGTTTGATAATATAAACCATGTCGACGCTGCGGACGAAAATCATCGATTTGATGGCGGCGCCGACTTCGCTGATGACGGGCAGGAGGAGGAGGACGATGGCGACCATGACGACGTTAAGGGCGAGGACGCTCATGGATGGGTTAGGGATTTTGAAGAGAGCGGTGAAGACGACGAAGAAGAGGACCATATAGGCCATGGTGGCGAGGATGAAAATCATGGCGTAGGAGACGATGGCGAGCCAGTTGGAGCGGAGGATGAGGAGGCGGTAGCGGAGGAGGGAGAAGTAGACGGTGAGCAGAACGATACCCATGGAGAGTGGCCCGACCCATGAGAGGCTGTAGTCGTGGGCGAAGACGGGGAGAATCATGGCAAAGACGGAAACGATAATGCCGTTGACGAGCCAGCCGACGAAAGAAACGGTGAGGCCGTTCTTAAGATTTTTGTTAGCAGCCCTTTTGATTTGGAAGGCGAGAGCGATGAGGTAGGCCGTGATGGATGCGCCGATAAAGCCAAAGTAGGCGTAGACGAACCAAGAGTCGGCGTTGGTGAGGTTATTGTTAGTAGAGGCGCTTAGAGTCATGTTAGAGTAGAGGAGTGATGGCTCGAGGTTGAACTTGATGGCGAAGGCAGTGGCGATGGCTAGGACGAGGAGAGAGGCGACTTTGCCGGCGCGGTTAACCCAGCAGTTGTAGCCGAAGACGCCGGCGGTGATAATGAGGGCGGCGGTGTAGGTGATGTGGATGTAGAGGTCGGCGATGGCTTCCTCGCCCGGTCGGGCCATGAAGAAGAGCGACATGGTAGTGCACCAAGTGGTGATACCGATGCCGGCGAGCAAGAACCATAAGGCGCGCGTCCGCTCACTGCGACCGACACCAAGAACCACGACGACGCCTGACATCAAGGCCATTGCGGCGACAAGGAACATTAGAATATTGACTAACTGCATACGTACCAACCTCCGTTTAGTATAATTATATATTAGCACAGGCAATTTGCAAGCCCCCGATCACACGAATAATGTGGTTGCGGGGGCTTTTGGAGGAACATAGTGGGTAATCTTGCCGTTAGTGAAAGGAATTTTGGCTGTTGACCCCGTAGCCGTCAAGGTCGTCGGGTAGGTCGCTGATGCGGCGTTTGCCGGTCTCGGTGTCAATCTCGAAGCTGGCACGGAACTTGATGTCTTTGGGGCGCAGAACCTCGGGTAAGGACTGACAGGCGGCCATAATGGCATCGTAGGCTTCGACTTGATCGGCGCCTTTCTTGAGTACCACTTGGCCAACCACGGTGTGCTGACTGAGGTTAAGTCTGACTGGTTGCGCTTCGGTCACGTCGGGGCATTCGCAGAGTGCGTCGCGGAGCGGGTACATAAAATAGCGCTCATCGTCGATAACAAAGCTGTTGCCGAAGCGGTCGGGGATGCGATAGAGGTTGCTGCCGGTGCAGTCTTTGCCTACCTCGCGCATCAAATCGTGCGGGGTGTAGTAGCCGTCGTCGGCGTAGGTCTCGTCGTCGAGGTCGGGGCGATTGAGATAGCCCAAGAAAGCGTAAGGGCCGCGCTCCATTTCGAGCTGGCCGAGCTGGCCGTACTCGACGGGGCCGCCGTCTTCGTCAGCGATGCGGAAGCAGAAGTCGCCAAGCGGGACTAAATCGAGCAAGCCGGTGTTAGGCTGACAGCTGGAAACGAAAATCTGGGGCAGACCCTCACTTGAGCCATAGCCGAGGACGAAGCGAGTACCGAAATATTCCGCGATGGCTTCAAGCCGAGGAGCGGTGCTTTCGGGAACGGGCGAGCCGCCGATTTGGAAGTAGGCGATGTGCGAGAGCGCGCCGCGCTCTAGCCCGCAATCTTGTAGGGCAAAGGCGAACTCGGGGGCGACGACTAGGCCGGAGCCTTGCCGCAGGTTCAGAATATCCTTCAGGAAGCTCTCAACACCGTAAGCGGGCTGCATATAGAGGCAGCGCCCGGATAAGAGTTGGGACTGGACAGCGTACTTGCGGGACGTCTCGTGGTGGCCGGGGATGGTGACGTAGTAGTCAGAATCGGCCGGCATGTTGGAAAGCACGGGATGAGGCAGGAACGAGTTGTAGGCATAGGCGGCGCGGCCATGGGGTATCATGACACCCTTGGGTTTGCCGGTAGTGCCGGATGTGAAGGCGACTGACGAAACGTTGGTGCTCGAGTTAATCGAACTGCCTTTGCCGTCGTCGTACTGCAGGATGTCGCTGGTGGTGAGGACGCGCTTGTCGGGGAAGAGGCTGGCGAAAGCTGAAGCGTCCTTGTGCTGGGCTGGGGTGTAGTCGGCCGGTGATGTGATGATGACGAACCGGACACCGGAGCGGTTGATTTGCTCAAGTAAAGCTGCCGCCGCGGGCGTCTTGAGTGCGATGTCGGGCATGAGCAGAATCTTGGCGTTGCCAGCGTCAACCAACTCGGCGCCGCGCTTAGCAAGTTGCATGTGCGTGACGGTGAAGTCGGTGAGACCAATCTTGGAGCAAGCCAGCTCTTGGGCAAAGACGGTGCTCGGGACGTAGACAGGGAAGCCGGACATTAGCTTAGGGTCATCAACCCTCCCAACGAGGGGCAGATTGATGTGCTCGACCCAGAAGTTGCTAAGCGCATTGGCCCAGCGCTTACCCATGGTCTTGGTTTCGGCGAAGTTGAACTCGACACCTGCCGCCGGGAACTTAATGGCTGGTAGGTCGGCGTAGGATTCGGTCATTTCGTCGAAGAGGTCGAAGAACGGTAAGCCCATTTTCGCCTCGGGGATGGGGGTTCTGGTAGTTTGCATACATTTTCCTCCTTTTTATTAAGGTTTACTGAGATAAAGGGGCGTTTTCTCGCCCCACCGTACCGCAGTAGTATAGCACTTGACAGTAGAAAATGCAAGATGTATAGTATATATAGATAAGCATAATTAGGAAGAAATATGGCGAAGATGACGAAAAAAGAGAAGGAATTCCGGCATAAGGTGCAGGTGGTTTCGCGGGTCGTGATGCTAATCTCGTTTGGGTTGCTGGTGTTGTTTGCGATTACGCAAACGGCGCGAATGCTAACGACGGTGGAGCTGGAGCATGAGCACGGTGTGCCGAAGGGCTGGGCGCGTCTGCTGTCGGACTCGAATCCGGAGACTATCACGGTGCCGATAACTTATTACGATCAGAGGTCGGATGCTTGTAATTTGCCAGCGTCGCAGCGACAATTTGAGTACACGAGGTGTAATATTACGGGTGTGATGGTGCAGGGGCTGGTGCAGGACAGGCTAGGGGCGGACGGTAAGCCAGTGCCGACTTTTGCGACGGCGGCGCAGGCGGCAGGCCAGCGGCCAGAGAATCGTGGCGTTTGGGGAGATAATTTCAACCGTTGGTTTAATGAAGTGGCGGGCAAAAGTGAGCGGGTGGATAGGACAATCACTTTCAATCGCGTAGGCGACTCGAATACCTATACTTACGGTGGCGGGCAGGTCTTTCCATTAAACGGCTATCCGTTTTCGGATGGCGATTATACGACGACGCCGGGGTTGAACTTCCACTTTACGGCGATGACGTCATTCCCATTTGAGGTGCAGCTGTCGGGCAATGAGCGCTGGGAATTCGAGGGCGACGACGACGTGTGGGTATTTATCAACAACCAGTTAGTGCTGGACATCGGCGGGTTGCATACGGCGATTCAGGGACATTTTGTGATAAATCAGGATGGGTCGGTAACGGCGACGGTGAATGGCCAGAGCCGGCAAGTGGATCTAGGGCTAAAAGAGGGTGAGATAGCGCACTTGAGCTTCTTTTACGCGGAGCGGAGCACGTCGCACGCGAATTGTTTGATTACGATTCGGGACATGGTCTGGCCAATCCGGGCTGATGCGACGATTGAGGCCGAGACGGTGGAAAATAAATTGATTCGCTACACGTCAAGCATTACGAACCGCGACCCGGCGAATGCGCTGGATATAACCCATATTGCTTCATTTATCAACGTGGGCGAGGAATTTGATGAGGATGGTCTAGGCTTCTTGCCGCTAGAGAGTGGCAATCTGTATTATACGTTTACGCCGGACGATGAAAATTCGTGGAGCCCGATGGTGATAAATGTGCCGCATTCGTCGAACAATGGGTCGCGCTTGGGGGCGCCGGTGCGCTTGGCGCCGAATGGGAAAAAGGGCGATACAGCGTATTTCTCATACTATGTGGCGCCGGACCGAAAAGAGGGGTCATACTACAATACAATTACCTATAAGACGAGCATGAATGGGGCGGAGAGCTTGGCGCGGGCGGCGGACTTTGCGGGGTTTGAAGATATGGTTGTAATCCCGCCGACCGATAACCCGGGTGGGGATGATGTGCCGACACCGCCAACTGACGAGGATGGGACGGTAAGTGTGGACACGCCACGCCCAGATGATGGTGATGCTGGCTACTTGGACCCGTTGGGTGAGTCGAGTGAGGTCAACGCGAAGAATGCGCAGAACAGCCACCCGGGCGGTTTGTTTGCACCGGATGCGGGAATTGCATCAGTGGCGGCAATCGTTTTGTCGCAGTGGTTTTTGCTGGGCACATTGCTAATCTTTGGTGCGTCATTTGCGATATACTATCCTAACAGGAATTATTGATGGATAGGATTTGGTGGATTAAGGAGTGGTTGCGGAAAGGCTCAATCAATATTTTCGGTGTGCCGTTTGCGGGCAAGGATACGGTGGGGCGACAGGTGGCGCAGGTGCTGGAAGCGAAGTTTGTGAGCAGTGGGGAGATTTTGCGGGAGTATGAGCGGACGAACCCGGGGAGCGATTTGACGCGAGCGGGGCGGTGGACGCCGACAGAATCGTTTAAGCGGATTGTTTTGCCGCACTTGGGCGACCCGAGGTATGAGGACGAGGCGCTGATTTTGGGCGGGATTGGCCGCTGGGATGGCGAGGAAGAATATGTCGAGGAGGCATTGCAGGAAGCCGGGCACCCGTTGCAGGCGGTGATACTTTTAAACTTGTCGGAACAGGAAATCCGCAATCGCTGGGAAGTGGCGCAGGTGGGCGGCGACCAAATCGAGACGGCGGCGCAGGGTGTACAGGGCGGACTGAATGCGGCGGCGGTGGAGTTGAAGCGCGAGGTGCGGGTGGACGACGAAGACTGGCGCAAAGTTGAGAGTCGGATAGACGAGTTTCGGAATAAGACTTGGCCGATAATTGATTATTACCGGGCAATGGGGATGCTGATAACGGTGAATGGCCGGCAGACACGGGAGAAAGTGTTGCTGGAGACGGTGAATAAACTATACGATTATGCGGTGCTGCATCCGCATGAGTTCTAGGTAGGCGACGCCTGTGGTATAATAGGGCATAATGCGTGTTTCGGTGATTGGGCTGGGAGCAGTGGTGGCGGTGGCGGGCTTTTTGGCGGTGTCAGAAGTTTTAGCGACGGGTGAGGCGGAGGAAGTGGAGCGGCGGACGGTGGTGATATACGACGGCGGGCAGAAGCGGGTAGTGAAGACGGATGCGCGGACGGTGGGTGAGTTGCTGGAGAGGATTGATACGAGCCTAGCGATTGGTGATAAGGTGGCGCCGGAGGAAGATGTGGCGATTGATAGTAATACATATTATGTGAATATTTTCCGGGCGACGCCTTACCGGATTTTAGAGTGGGCGGATGCGCGGACGGCGCGGTTATATGGCGAGGGCGACGGGCCGATTAGCCCGCATTTGTATGATGTGGTGCAGGGCGAGGAGGAAGAGGCGTCGGCGGGTCAGAGCCCGGATATGACGAAGCGGCCGCCGACAATAAACTTGACGCCACTAAAAATCCAATGGATGAGTGCGGCCGGGATTCCGGAGGCGGACTGGGCGTATGTGGATCATATTGTGTTTCGGGAGAGCTCATGGAACCCGAATGCGGTAAATCGGTCGAGTGGGGCGTGCGGTTTGGCGCAGGCGTTTCCGTGTTCGAAAGTGCCGGGCAATCCGTTTGACCCGGTGGATAGTTTGAAGTGGCAATATGGTTATGTGAAGGCGCGTTATGGTGGATATGCGGGGGCGTATGCTTTTTGGCAGCGGAACCGCTGGTATTAATGGAATAAGTATAGTATAATAGAGGGGCAGTTGGGCGAACATTCAAATCATATAGTTAGAAGGAGGAACACCTATGAGACAGATTATTATCCTTGCAACGTCAGCAACGCTGGCAGACTATCAGAGAACTCTAATGGGGGGGGGCGTTTACAGGCTGCTGCCTGAAGACTTTCAGAACGCTGACCTTGTAATCCCGGCAGAGGACCTACCGCGCTACTCGACTTTGGCGCGCGGGCACAATACGCGCGAGACGACCAGTTGGGAAGCTGAACGCGAGCACAACGCGCGGAAGATTTTGCAACACATTAACGCCACAGACGTCTATTTTGACGACGGGGGCGAGCATGACAATATCGGCACCAGCGCAATTTATGGAGCTGGGCTGACGTTGTCGATTGTAAAGACGGACAAAGCGTTGGCTTTGGATTGCCCGAGCGGCTCGGAGCGAGCGGCGCTTGGCGTCGCCTTGGAGTTGAAAGAGTTCTTCAAGGGTAGACGTGAAGTTTTGGTGGCGTATTGCGACCGGTTTGACCGCTTAATCCAGATGTTTTGTAAAAAACACGGGTTGGAGTGCGTCAATATACCGCAACCGCGGTTTGCCAGCCGCTATCAAGGAGCGACGGAGGCATTTTGCGACGTTGATACATTTGAGCAGGCTGGCAATCAAGGCGACTGGAAAATCCCGCTGGATAAAATCACGATTTGGGACGAACAGGCGGAGGCGATGCGGCCGATTGGCAAGATGACGAGGAACGAGTACTTGTTGCTACAGAATGCGAACCGGCCGAAATCGACGCTTTTGGGTCGATTCAATGGCGAGATGGTTGAGGCGATTCTCCAGCCGGTGAGAGTGTTTGGCGTGATGCCTATGGGCGTGCGACAGAAATTCATGATAGACGCGCTGACGAACGAACCGAAAAACCGAGTGGTAATTGTTGAAGGCTTGGCGGGAGTAGGCAAGACATTGCTCGCGGCGGCTGCGGCCTATCAATTGGTACAGGATGGTGAATTCGCGCGGATTATATATCTGAAGAACAACACGGAAGTGTCGGACAAAGAGGGCTTTTTGCCCGGCACACAGGAACAGAAGTGCGACCATTATTTCCGGGCGATTTATCAGGCAATTGCGCGGGTGGCAGAGATTCGAAACAAAGATGAAGGCTTTAAGAAAGCGATGTCGGCCAGCCCGGTGGAAATTGGGCGGACGCTAGCAAGGCAGCAAGGCAGTCAATTTGAGATGACAGTTGACACCATCAATGATGAGCGCGGGACGACGTACGATAATTCAGTGCTGATTATTGATGAGGCGCAGAACTTTTCGCCAAATCAGTTGAGGACAGTGATTAGCCGTTCGGGTCGGGATTCATTGACGATTGTTCTGGGTGATATTTCCCAGATTGACGGCGAGGCGAATGGGTACCACAATGGCTTGACGCAGGCGATGAACCGATTGCGTGGGGCGGAGAATGTTTATGTGCTTCGTTTGCTGGATCCGCAGGCAGTGCAGCGCGGCACGATTGCGCGGACGGTGGCCGAACTCTGGCCGTAAAACTATATGCAAAAACTAGCCAAGAGTGAATATTGGCTAGTTTTTTATTGTTTAACTTAAAAAAATTAGGCGAGGTTGGTGTGGAGGTTTTGGACGTCGTCGTGGTCGTCGAGTGTGTCAAGGAGGGTGTCGGCGGCTGCGGCGTCGGCTTCGGATAGGTCAATGGGGAAATTGGGGACGTATTGCAGTTCGCCGTCTTCGGTTTGTTTGGTAAATTGGTAGAGGACGGCGGCGACGTCGACGAGAGTAGCGCCGTTTTTAGCGAGGATGGATTTGATTTCGGGGAGGGTGCGGTTGCGGTTATCGGTAGCGACTTGGATGAGGATAGCGAGGCCGCCGGGGCCGTAGGCGGCGTAGAGTTCCTCGGTGAGGGCGGCGGCGGATTTGTCAGCGGCGCGTTCGATGGCGCGTTTGATATTATCATTTGGCATATTGGCGGCCTTGGCTTTGTCGATAGCGAGAGCGAGGGCGGGGTTGGTGGTGGGATCGGAGCCGTTTCTAGCGGCAATGGCAATCATGTTGCCGATTTTGGTGAAGATTTTGCCGCGTTTAGCGTCAACGACGGCCTTTTGTCTTTTAGTCGTCGCCCATTTACTATGTCCTGCCATAAAAAGAGTATAGCATATTTTGGCGAGATATGATATACTGGGAGGGTAATGGAGGCAGATCTGGTTGCCTGAAACAGACGGGCTACTTAATTTGCTTCCAGAAAGGAAGAAAATGATTAAAAATCCTAACGGTAAGGACATTATTAGCGTGAAGACCGAGTGGTTGGGGCGGGAGTTAAGCTTAGAGGTAAACCGAGTGGGGTTTCGTTCGACGGCATCGGTTTTGGTGCGTTATGGTGATACGGTGGTGCTAGGGACGGCGCAAGTTGGCCGGCAGGTGGAGCAGGACTTTTTCCCGCTGTCGGTGGATTATGAAGAAAAGTTTTATGCGGCAGGCAAGATTTCAGGCTCGCGCTTTATCAAGCGTGAGGGTAGGCCGAGCGATGAGGCGGTGTTGATTGGGCGCTTGATTGACCGGCCAATTCGGCCGCTCTTTCCGAAGGGCTATCGGCAAGAAGTACAGGTGGTGGCAACGGTATTGTCGATGGATCCCAACTTCCGTCCAGATATGATAGGGATGATTGCGGCGTCGAGCGCGTTGATGCTGACAGGCACACCGTTTGACGGGCCGGTGGCGGGTTTGCGCTTGGGCCGAGTGAAGGGCGAGTTCAAGGCATTTTTGAGCCCCGAAGAGCGGGCGGAGAGCGACCTTGATTTGGTAGTGGCCGGTGTGGAAAAAGGCATTACGATGGTGGAATCGGCGGCGCGCGAGGTGAGCGAAGAAGAAGTTGTAAAGGGTCTGGTGTGGGCTTACGAAAACTACCAGCCGGTGATTAAATTGCAGCAAGAGCTGGCGAAAAAGGTGGCGCCGGAAGCACAGGAATATGAGTTGGTTTTGCCAAACGAGGATATTCAGAAGGCGGTTGACTCGTGGATTGAGGATAAGCTGGGTGTGGAGTCGCACAAGCCATATCCGGAGCGGAATGAATTTATCAAGAAGCTACGTGAGCAGATGCGGACGGAATTGTTTGAGAATATGGGTGTGGATGAGGACGACGAGAAGCGCAACGAATATGAAGAGGCGTTTACTTTGGCGGTACATAAAGACGTGCGGCGAGGGATTGTTGAAGACAACGAACGCCCGGACGGTCGGAAGTTGGATGAAATCCGCGAATTGTCGAGTGAGGTTGGATTCTTGCCACGAGCGCATGGATCGAGCTTGTTTACTCGTGGAATTACTCAGGCGATGAACATTGTGACTTTGGCGCCACTGAGTTTCGCGCAGATTGTGGACACGATGGAAGTAACGGATGGCGAGCGGCGATATATGCACCATTATAATGCGCCAAAATATACGGTGGGCGAAGTTGGGCGGCTGGGTTCGCCGGGCCGACGAGAGATTGGACACGGCTACTTGGCGGAGCGGGCGTTGCTCGCGGTACTGCCAACGACGGAAGATTTCCCCTATGCGATTCGCAGCGTGACGGAAATCATGAGCCAGAACGGTTCGACGTCGCAAGCGGCGGTTTGCTCGAGCTGTATGGCGTTGATGGATGCGGGTGTGCCGATTAAGGGCGCGGTGTCGGGAATTGCGATGGGGCTAATGATGGACGGCGAGAAGCCGTATGTGCTAAGCGACATTGCCGACGCGGAAGATTTTGCGGGTGATATGGACTTCAAGGTGGCGGGAACGGCGAAGGGTATTACGGCTTTGCAGATGGATATGAAAGTACATGGTCTGCCGGTGAAAGTGCTGGAGCAGGCGATTATGCAAAGTAAGTCCGGGCGTTTGGCAATCTTAGAGCATATGGTGTCAGTGATTAAGACGCCGCGGGCGAAGATTAGCGATTATGCGCCGAAAATTGAAAAAGTGAAGATTAACCCAGAGAAGATTGGTACGGTAATCGGCAAGGGCGGTGAGACGATTAACAAGATTACGGCCGAGACGGGCGCGCAGATTGACATTGCGGACGACGGCTTGGTGACGATTGCGGGAGTAGACCCGGCGTCGATTGCGAAAGCAGTGGAGTGGGTGAAGGGCTTGGTTGAAGAGCCGGAAGTTGGCAAGATCTACAAGGGTCAGGTGGTCGGTATCAAGGAATTTGGCGCGTTTGTGAACATTTTGCCGGGTGTTGATGGGATGCTACATATCTCGCGGATTAGCGACAAACGGCTGGATAAGGTGGAAGATGCGCTGAAGATGGGGCAGGAAGTCTACGTGTTGCTAGAAGCGATTGACGATCGAGGGCGACTGAGCTTGACGATGAAAAACGTGCCGCAGGTATGAAGCTAGAGACCGAGGGCTTTGAGTGGCCATTCCAGCGGGCTCTGGAATGGTCGCTGATGCGGCCGCGTTCGGCGAAGGAGCTGGATGACTACTTGGGGAGGAAAACTTGGAAAATGGCCGACAAGGTTAGAGAGCGGTTGCTGGAAAGAGGTTATGTTAACGATGAGAAATTTACGCGTTGGTTTGTGGAGACGCGGCGGCAGCGCAAGGGCGTGAGTCGGCGGCGGCTGCTTTTGGAGCTACACCAAAAGGGTATCAGGCAAGCGATGGCGGAAAGGGTGATGGAAGAGCTAGCGACGGACGGCTTAGGGCGGGACGACAAGGCCGAAATCGAGAAAGTAATTGCCAAAAAGCGGGCGAAATATAATGATGCGGAGTTGGTGCAGTATTTGATGCGGCAGGGGTTTGGCTATTCGGACGCGGTAGACGCAGTGGCAGGAAGAGCGGATTTGGCGTAGGCGTCGGCGACGATAAGTTGGCGATTGGTGAGCTCGAGAATTTGTTGGCGGTTGATGGCGAGCTCGGGCAAGAAGCCGGAAAAGAGGCCGCGTTTGACAACAATTTGGAAGACAGCAAAGGAAGTGTCGTCGATGACGAAATCTTCGACGGAGCCGAGTTTTTGCGAGGCGAGTTTTTTGGCGCCTTGGGTGCGGACGGGGAGCTTAAGGAGCTCGAAGCCGAGATCGACGACTTCTTGTAGGCGTGGTAGCTCGGATAGTTTGGAGATGGCGTCGGTGTCGGTGAAGAAAATGCCGTGGCGGAGGTTGATTTCGTCAATACTGGTGCTGACCATGTAGCTGCTCTCTTTCTCAGCGGTGGTGAGGCGGAGGGCGGCGAGGGTGAAAGAGCGGGGGTCGATGATGAGCTTTTCGACGATGGCGAGAGTTTCGCCGCTGCGGGCTTCGCGAACGGGCAAACCGATGAGGCCGGAGTTATAATATAACATGGCTTTATTATATCATACTACAAAGCTAGAGCGGTTTAACTTGGTAGGTCTGGCTTTGGACCTCTTGGTCGCCGATGACGGCGACGTTTTTGGCGCCGGACTTGTTGGCGTATTCCATTTTTTTGCTAAGTGAGCGGTCGGCAAAGAGGATGTCGGTGGTTTGGCCGCTGGCTTGGGCGAGCTTGGCGGAAGCGATGGCGAAGGCCGAGGCGGCTTGGTAGGCGGCTGGGTCATCGCCGATGGGGAGAAAGAGGAGGTCGACGCCGAGGCGGGTTTGGGCTTCGGGCTGGATGAGGCCGAGTTCGACGAGGACTTGGTAGAGGCGAGAGAGGCCGATGCTGGCGCCGACGCCCTCGAACTTTTCGCTAGAGTAGTTGGAGACGAGGTTGTCATAGCGGCCGCCGCTCATGATGCTGCCGTAGGATTCGGAGCCTTTGATGTTGGTTTCAAAGACGGTACCGGTGTAGTAGTCGAGGCCGCGGACGATGGCGAGGTCGAGGATGACGTTTTTGACTTGGCGGGTTTGGAGGTTGCTGGTAAGAGTCTTGAGCTCGGCGATGCCGGTTAGGAAGTCAGGGGTGGTGATGTCTAGTTGGTCGAGCTTGGCGAAGACAGAATCGGCGTCGCCTCGTAGCTCGATGAAATTTTTGATTTGGTCGAATTGCCCGGCGCTGACGCCGTATTTTTGCAGCTCGGCTTGGAAGTCGGCGGCGGAGATTTTCTCGGCGTCGTCGATGACTTTACGGACTTTGAGGGCGCTTTCGCCGAGGCCGAGGCTCTCGAGAAAGCCGGTGAGAAGTTTGCGATTGGCGAGACGGATGACGAACTCGGCCCGCCCGGCGAAAAGTTGGCTGTAGATGGTGTCGACAAGGGCGATGCATTCGGCGTCGTACTCGAGCGGCAGGGTGCCGCGGGCGATGACGTCGGCGTCGCATTGGTAGAATTCGCGGAGGCGGCCTTTGCCGGTTTTTTCGCCGCGGTAGACTTTGTTAATCTGGGAGATTTTGAGCGGGAAGGCGAGTTCGCGTTGGTTGCCTGCGACAAAGAGGGCGAGTGGGACGGTCAAGTCGAAGCGAAGGGCGAGCTTGGCGTCGCCTTTTTCGAGCTGGTAGACTTGTTTGTCGGTCTCGCCACCGGATTTGGCGAGCAAGGCATCGGCGCGATAAATGAGTGGCGCGTCGTAGGTGCGGAAACCGCTTTGGAGGTGAGCAGCTTGAATCAGATGTTTGATGCGGTCGAATTCGGTTTGTTGATTGGGCCTAAGGCTTAAAAAGCCGGCTAGTTCTTGATATTGTTTCATAGCTCTCCTTTAATATATTATAACATAGTCTTGAACGGTGAAGCTACCATTGACGTAAGCGGCGGCGAGGAGGGGTTGGAGGCGGGCAAATTGGGGGCGTTGCTGCAAGAAGAACTCGGCGGCGCGGTGCATTTGGTGGAGTTTGGCAGGGGTGATGGCGGCGAGGCCGTCGCCAAAGTCCGGACTCTGGCGCATTTTGACCTCTGTGAAGTAGATCTCGGTGGTGCCGGATTGGTTGGGGGCGAGAGAGATGAGGTCGATCTCGCAAGTTTTAGTGCGCCAGTTTCTGGCAATGATTTGGTGATGGCGCTTGGCAAGCCAAGTGGCGACCGCGGCTTCGGCGCGCTGGCCGATGGCGGTGGTGTTTTTCATTACTCGGTGGATTCGGTGGCTTCTTCGGTAGGGCCGGATGCTTCCTCGGCCTTGGTTTCGGGGGAGTTTTCTTCGCTTTCGAGGACGGCTTCGGCTTCGCTGTTGGCCTCGGCGGCTTCAGTAGGGGTTTCGCCGATGAGCTCGTTAGCGGCGGCGCGGTCGAATTGGGTGGCGGTGAGGCGGGTGGATTTGCCGACGCGCTTACGCATGTAGGTCAAGAAATTGCGGCGGACTTTGCCGCGAGCGGTGATTTCGATTTTGGTGATGAGCGGGCTGTGGAGGAGGAAGCTCTTTTCAACCCCGATGCCGCTAGAGATTTTGCGGACGGTGAAGCTGGCGGTGTGGGAGCCGAGGTTCTTGGTGTTGATGACGGTGCCCTGAAACATCTGGACGCGTTCTTTCTCGCCCTCTTTGATTTTCTGGTAGACTTTGACGGTGTCGCCAGTTTGAAGGGCGATTACGGCGCGCTTCTGGCTGTCGCCAACTTGCTTAATTAATTCACTCATGTTGCTATTTTATCACAGATGTGGAGAAAATGCAAGAGGAGAAATGGGGAAAAGTGTGATACAATGTATATATGAAATTTCGGAAGACGAGTGGCTGGTTTTTAGGTTTGGCGGCGGTTGGCGTGGCGGCGGTGCTGCTGGCGGTGGGGGCGCTGAACGCCCGGGCGGACGATAACTCGGGGACGTGCGATGATTTGAAACAGACGGCGAAAAACCAGCTGGAAAAGGACGCGGCGTTGCAGTCGGCGCTGTGGCAGCGGTATGACCATATGCTCAGTGGCCTGATGCGGCCGATGAATGCGCGGTTGATTTTGAATGGGCGGTCGATTGGCGAGCTAGCGAAAATTACGGACGACTATGCGGGCGAGCTGATGAATTTTGGTGCGACGTTTGCGAATTATCGGGATGCGGTGGACGAGTTTCTGACGACAAAATGTGATGAAAATGCGCCGGACACAGCGAGGGAGATTGGCAGTTTGCGGGAGAATATGGTGTCGTCAAAAACGCGGCTGGATGGGTTGCTGGAGTCGTATCGTGATTGGATAGTGACGGAAAGTGAGCAGTTCCAATGGAAGTAGACGAGGGGATGAGCGGTGGCAGGCGGTTGACGCTGGTGGTGTTTGGGGCGATTGCGGTGGGGATTGGGATGGTGGCGGTGTCGCTGGCAATCTACTATCGGTCGGGGGCGTATTTGGCGGATTCGTCGCGCGTGGGAGCGGAGAGGCAGTTGCCGGTGGGCGATGATTGGGAGTTTGAAGCCGTCGGTCCACTTGACAAAGATACGTTTTCATTGTTTATTGACCACTTTGACGTCAACTTCAAGGCCGTGATACGGCATAATTTTGACTAAATAATTTTGGCGAGGTGGGCGGCGAAGCGTTCGTCGTTTTTGATGATGAGTTGGGCGCGGGATTGGATGGCGGGCTCGGCGATGGCGATTTCGCGGGCGATGTCGGGTTGCTTGGCGAGGGGTTTGAAGAAGTCTTTGAATTCGCCGAGCTCGGGAATGGTGCGGAGGGTGCGGCCGAGCAAGCGAGGGTAATAGGCGAGGTCGTGGCCGCGGAAAAGTTGGTCGAGAGCGGGCCAATTGGCGCGAATCCAGTCGAAGGTGAGTGTCCGGCCATTGGGATTATTTAGCAAATTACAGATGAAAGAGAGAACGTCTTGTGTCCGGACACTCGCGGGGTCGAGTAATTTAGAGAGGATGAGGGTGATGAGCTCGGGGTGCTGGGTGGAGGAAACGGCGGTGGCGATGTCGTCCTTAAGGTCGGGCGCGGTGCTGGCGGTGTACTGGGCGAGGAGGTTATCGACATTGGCGCCGGAGTCGAAGCGGACGTGAGCGGCGAGGACGGTGGAGCGGATGTTGGCGTCGATGGACTGGGGTTGGTTGATGTCGATTTGGAGCAGACGGCCGATGACGTCGGGGTTTTCGGAGTAGGCCATGAGGCGGACGATTTGGGCGCGGAGGGTGATGTCGTGGAAAGTGTCGCTGGAGACGGGGTCGAGCCCGAGACCGACGTAGCATTTGAGGGCGACACGGCCGACGAGGGTTTTGAATTGTTGCTCTTGGAGGGTGCCGGGTGTGAGGAAGATGCGGAGGAAGTTAATCAGGTAGGCGGCGGCGGACCAGACGAGGTAGTCGGTCTCGTTTTCGAGCTTGGCGATGAGGTCGAGGGCGAGCTCGACGGACAAGTCGCCGGCTTCGGCGAGCAGCCGGGCGTCGGTGAGGAGGCGGGCGCGTTCCTCGGGGGTGGCGAGGGTGAAGTGCTGGAGCTTTTCGGGTGTGATGGGGAGGAGGTAGTAGCCGGAGAGGTCGGATTTGATGGCGGGGAGGGGGAATTTGGAGGTGCGGCCGATGCCTTTGAGGCTAAAAGTGCGTTGTTTGGCGCCGTCGACGTAAGGGTAGCCGGTGTGGTTGAGCCAATAGTCCATTAGTGGTTTAGCGCCGGGCAGTTCGGCCCAGAGATCGTCGGCAGTGGTACTTTTGAAAGCATGCTTGGTAAAATAATTTTTGAGGCCGGCGTAGAAGGTGTCTTGGCCGATTTCGGAGACGAGCTGGGCGAGGAGGCAGGCGCCCTTGGCGTAGACGATGGCGCCGTCGAAGAGGGTTTGGATTTCGTCGGGGCTGTGGACATCTTGGCGGATGGGCTGGACGCCGGGCAAGAGGTCGCGTTGCATGGCGTAGGCGCGTTCGTCGAGGTAGAAGTCTTGCATGATTTTCCACTCGGGGAAGAGGGCGTCGACACAGACGTATTCGATGTAGGTGGCGAAGGATTCGTTGAGCCAGAGGTCGTCCCACCAGCGCATGGTGACGAGATTGCCGAACCATTGGTGGGAGATTTCGTGGGCGATGACAAGGGCGATGCGTTTTTTGGTTTCGAGGCTGGCGTCGGGGGAGGCGAGGAGGAGGCTTTCGCGGTAGGTGATGAGGCCCCAGTTTTCCATGGCGCCGGCCTCGAAGTCGGGGAGGGCGATTTGGTCAAGCTTGGTGAGGGGGTAGCGGACTTGGAATTTGTCGACGAAGAAGTCGAGGGCGCGGACGGCGACGTCGCTAGCGAAGGCGAGGTGGGCGACCGGGTGGTTGGCGGTGGTGTAGGTGGTGATTTTGGTTTGGTGCTTGGAGGTGGCCGAGACGGAGTGGAAGCTGCCGATGACAAAGGCGAGGAGGTAGGTGCTCATGGGCGGGGTTTTGTGGAAGGCGGTGCGGACGCGCTCGTTTTCGAGCTGGAGGCGGGTGATGACGGGGGTGTTGCCAAAGGCGCTCATGAGAGGGCTGTGGATGAGGACGAGGTGGAACTCGGCCTTGGCCTCGGGCTCGTCGACGCAGGGGAAGACATTGCGGGCATAGTGGCTTTCAAACTGGGTGGCGACGATTTCGCGAGCGGGGCCGGTGGCGGTTTGGTCGGGGGCGTTGTAGGTAGAGAGGTAGGCGCCGGTCATTTTGCTGGAGATGGGGCAGGACCAAGCGAGGCTTAGGGTAATCGAGTCGGGGCTGGCGCCGAGTTTGTCGTCGCGGTCGGCGATTTTGGCGTCTTGGTCTTTTTGGCTGCTAGGGGGCGAGGTGTCGTGGATGGTGAGGATGTCGCCGGATTGGGTGAATCGGAGCTTGCGTTTGTTTTGGCCGACTTCGATGATTTTGAGGCCATTGGCATGAAGTTTGACGGTGGACTGGCTGGGCGATGCCGGAATGCCGACGACGACCATCTGGCCGGTGATTTGGCGCGATTCGGTCTGGACGTCGAGGACGAGTTGGTAAGAAACAGGTTTGAATTGGTTATATAAGCGCTCCATAGGTAAATTATATCATAACAAAACTCTTATTGGTTTGGCGGAAGCGATAGGATTCGAACCTACGAGGCTATTAACCTACACGATTTCCAATCGTGCGCCTTCAACCACTCGGCCACGCTTCCACCTCTCCATTCTACCATACCTCCCCCTAAAAACTCCAGTTTTTTGATTTTTGCGAAATGTGGTAGTATATATTATATACATATGAAACACACGGTTAAGGAGGTTAAGCTCAAAAACGGCGCCCGCGGGCTTTTTGTCCACGTTCCGGACGCCACTGTTATGAACTTCCAATTCCTCTTCCGCGCTGGTTTCCGTTTCGCCCGACCCGAAGTCTACGAAGTCGCCCACTTGCTCGAACACATGGCCTTTGGCGCCAACGCCCGGCACAAAAACCAAACCGAATTTGAAAATGACTTCACCCAAAACGGCGCCTACCACAACGCCTATACCTCCGACAACCTCGTCTGCTACTCTGCCGAATGCGCCGATTTCGAATGGGAACGCATCCTTGACCTCCAGCTGCTTTCCATCGCCGAGCCCAAATTCAACCACACCGAGCTCCAAGCCGAGCTTGGCAACATCAAGAGCGAGCTCACCGGCTATCTCAACGACTACATGCGTCTGCTCTGGCCCGAGGTCCAAATTCGCGTCGGCGAGCCTGTCCTCACCCTGCAAGACCGCCTCGCCACCCTCGCTAACGTCCGGCTCGATGACGTCTGGGCCCACTACAACCAAACCCACACCGCCAAAAACCTCCGCTTTGTCATTTCGGGCAATTTCGCCTCTCGCACCGCCCGCCTGCTCGAACTACTCGAAAGCGCCAAATTCGACCCCGGCCTCGAGCTACCTTTCCCCGTCGATAGCTACCATAGCAACACTCCCGAGCTCATCGCCAAGGCCGACGCCAGCAACATTTCCTTTGGTTTTTCCTTCGTCCTGCCTCGCCGCCTCGAAAATAAAGAAATCGACGCCATCGGCGGCCTCAACCACTTGCTCTGCGGCACCATGTCTAGCCGCATTTTTGGCGAAGCTCGCCGCCGCGGCCTCGCTTACGGCGTCTTTGCCGAGACTCAACTCGGCCAGCAAAGCGCCAGCTGGGATTTCGGCGGCGAAGCCAACCCCGAAACTATCGAGAAGCTCTTTTCTATCATCACCCGCGAGCTAAAAAGCGTCGCTGCCGGCGAAATTACTAAAAACGAAGTCGCCGCCGGCCACAGCTATGCTCTCGGCCGCCTCCAAATGCAGGGCCAGACCGTCGCCCAGACTGCCAATTTCTACACCGGCCGCTATGTCAACTACGGCGAAATCGACGATTACTCCCGCATGGAAGAGCGCATCCATGCCATTTCCCAGCGCGGCATGCAAGCCATCGCTCAGGAATTCCTCGCCGAGGGCCAGCTCGCCCTTGTCGCCGTCGGCAAAAAGCGCGACCAGAAACTCACCCAAGACCTCGGCGCCAAGCTGGAGGCACTTCGTGGACAGTAAACTCTTTTTTCAAAACTGCCCAGCCGCTATCATCGCCATTGCTGGCTACGCCAACACTACCACCGCCGCCATGCTGGCCGAGATTTTCCAGACCTATTTCGCTACCACCGACCTCGGCGACCGCGTCCGCCTCGTCGCCGCCGCTGCCGACCCCAAGCACAACATCACCCGCGATCTCGACACCCTCGGCGACATCAGCAATATCGACATCGTGCTCTACCTCCTCTCTGACGAGCAACTCGAGCATCTCGCCGTTAACCTCCCTTATCTTGTCATTGGCCAGACTACCGACCCTAATACCAACCTCGCCGCCATCAGAAGCACCAATCTCCACGCCCGCGCCACCTTTTTCCTCGGCCGCGATCTCAATTCCTATGCCCTAGCTAACCGCACCCTCGCCCCCACCAAACTCGCCTTTCCCGATGACCTGCCTTTCCCCCTGCCCGAGCTCCAAGTTGTCGGTGATTGGCAACGCGAATGCGCCGACGCTGCCGCCCTCGTTGCAGCGGAATTCAAACTGCCACCCGAGCTAATCCAAAACGCCCTCCACCAATTTAACGAGCTGCCTCACCACCTCGATTTTATCCGCGAGGTCGGCGGCGTCAAATATTACGACGACGGCATCTCCGACTCTCCCGAGCTGGCCACGGTCTCGATCAAAACTTTCGACCGGCCTATCATCATTTCCACCCAAGAGTTCCCCGATTCTCTCGTCAAGCGCCAAATCATCATCCCCGTCGTCCCTACCGAGTTCGCCACCGAGTTCAAAACCCGAGAATCCATGGTCGGCGACCCCTTAGTTGAGCGCGCCGACTCGCTCGCCGACGCCACCCAACTGGCTAGTATCTTTGCCGTCCCCGGCGACACCGTCCTCTACGTCCCCGCCGCGCCCGGACTTTCCAGTGAAGCCTTTGTTATCGAGGTCAACAAATTATGAAAACCATCCAAGAATTAGCTGCCGAAATCACTAGCGCTCTCGCCACTCTCAACATTGCCGACAAACAACGCCAACTCTCCGACATCGAGCAGACCATGGCCCGCCCGGACTTTTGGCAAAATCAAGAATCCGCCCAAAGCACCGTCGCCGAGCTCTCCGCCCTCAAAAAAATCGTCGAGCCTTGGATCGAGCTCGACCAAAAAGCCCGCGACCTCGCCGAGCTCGAAATCCTCCTCGCCGACAACGCCAGCGACGCCGAAAAGCAAGAACTAGCTAGTGAATTCGCCGCCGCCCTAGCTACTTTCCACGAGCTCAAAAAACACCTCCTCTACCGCGACCAATACGATGCTGGCAACGCCATCCTCCGCATCACCGCTGGCGTTGGCGGCACTGAAGCCATGGATTTTGCCGCCATGCTCGAGCGCATGTATTTACGCTTTGCCGAGCAAAATGACTTCCAAGCCAGCCAAATCGAGCGCCTCGCTGGCGAGGAAGCCGGCCTCAAAACCAGCGTCCTCGAAATCGCCGGCCCTTATGCCTATGGCCAACTCAAAGGCGATCACGGCACCCACCGCCTCGTCCGCCTCTCGCCCTTTAACGCCGACAACCTCCGCCAAACCAGCTTCGCCCTCGTCGAAGTCCTACCAATTATCGACAGCCCCGAAACCATTATTGACCCCAAAGACCTCCGCATCGACATCTATCGCGCCGGCGGCCACGGCGGCCAGTCAGTTAATACTACCGATAGCGCCGTTCGCATCACTCACTTGCCAACCAATACCGTCGTCGCCATCCAAAACGAGCGTTCCCAGCTTAAAAATAAAGAACTAGCTCTCAAAATCCTCGCCGCTAAGCTCGAGCAACTCCGCCGCGAGCAACACGCCGAGAGTTTGAATAGCCTCCGCGCCGGTAAATCCGCCGACTGGGGCTCGCAAATCCGCAACTACGTCCTCCACCCCTACACGTTGGTCAAAGACACCCGTACCAAATACGAAGAGACCGACGCCGAAAAGGTCCTTGACGGCGCCATCTCCAACTTCTCCAACGCCTATCTCGAGTGGCTGGCCGCCAAGGCTCAAATATAATTCGTTGCAATTAAGACAATCGGCGTCCGGCCCGTCGCGTCAAACAAAATGTGCGACACGTCCTCTTTTAGTTCGGTCTTTAGTGCATCGAGCTTGTTCATGTTCACGCCCTTTTCCGTCTTCGCGCGAATATAATGCCGCACCTTGCCGATCAGTTCTTCCGAGTCATCAATATAGACAAACGCCCGGCTAATCACGTCCGGCGATTTAATCAACTTGCCGGTTTTCCGTGAGAAAGTCAGCACCACCACAAAGATACCCTCGGTCGAGATGTGGATTCTGTCCTTCACCACCGCTTCTGAAACCATATGCCCGGCGTCATCCCATAGCTCACTCGCCACTGGCATCCGCCCGGCCTTTTTCAGCCGCTTGTCCGGCCCCAGCTCCACAATATCGCCGTCGTCAACTACCAAAATCCGATCTTTTGCTATGCCACAGATGTTTTCTGCCATCTCTGCATTATGCTCCAGCATATAAAATTCCCCGTGATTTGGCAAATAATTCAGCGGCTTCAACGTTTGCACCAGCTTCACATGGTCGTCAAAGTAGGCGTGCCCCGAAATGTGCAACGGCCCCAACCCGTGGATATGCCCCTTACCATTCTGGATTACCTCCGCCCCCTCACGCATCAGCCCCGACACCGTCGCCGTCACATGCGGCTCATTGCCCGGGATTGGGTTCGACGAAAATATAATCGTATCTGTCGCCTTGATTTTGATGTGCTTGTGCTCGCCCGAAACCATCCGGTTCAGAACCGCGTTTAATTCGCCCTGCGAACCCGTACAAACCACCACCGCCTTATCGTCCGCGATTTTCACGATGTCTTCCATCTTCATCACCGTGTCTTTCGGCACCCGGATTTGCCGGCTCCTTAGCGCCACTTCCACGTTATTAATCATCGAGAATCCAGCAAACGCCACCTTTTTGCCACGCTTGGCTGCCTCGTCCAGAATCAGCTGCATTCGCACCACTTGCGACGAAAAGCACGATATAATCAGTCGCCCATTGGCCCGGTCCATCGCCCGGCCCATGTTTTCCGCAATATCAAACTCCGAAAACGGATGCGTCCCCGGGCTATCAATATTCGTCGACTCATTAACCATAAGCGCGATACCCTCTTTTTTCGAGATTTCTTCCAGTCGCGGCATGTCAAACTGTTTCGCCACCGGATTATTTTCAAACCGCCAGTCGCCCATATAAAGCACCACGCCGTTTGGCGTCCGGATTACCAGCGACGCGCTACCCGGAATCGAGTGCAGCACATGCACAAACTCGACCGACAAATTGGCCGACAGCTTGATTTCTTTATGCGCGAACGGGTCGACCACCTGATAATTCGTGTCCGGCGGCTCCGCCAACTCGCTCATTTGCTTTTTTATCATATTTATGGTGAATTCCGTCGCATAGACTGGCGTCATCGGGTTAAACCGCGGCAAAATATGCCGCGTCCCACCGATGTGGTCCAAGTGCGCGTGCGTAAACAAAATCGCCTTCACCTTGTCCATATTGTTTTCCAAATATTTCGTGCTTGGTGTCAAATAATTCACCCCGGGGTAATCGTCATTAGCGAACAGAACCCCCATATCAATCACAATAATTTCATCTTTATACTCGATCAGCGTCATGTTTTTGCCAATCCCAATCTCACCGTGTCCGCCCAGCGGAATCACCCGCACTGCGTCCGGATTCTTCGGCGCGTTTTTCACCAGCTGTGGCGGCAACTGCCGGCCATCTGTACCGTTATAACGCGACTTGTTTACCGGCACCCCAATATGGTGCTGGCTCGCCTGCGCCACTACGTCCTGACTTTTCATTCTCTGCGCCCGATTGACCTCACCCGCCCGGCTCGAAACGCCCAGCATCCGTCGCCGTTCCTCGTTCTTTAGCCGCGCCTGCTCGTTTTGCTGCTTTAGCTGCTGGTAGCGGTTTTTGCCACCGCCACTGCGCCCGCCATTCCGGCCTCCGGCTGCTTGCACCTCTTTCATTTGGCGCTTTTTCGCCGCCTGCCGCAGGCGTTCCTGCCGCAATTTTTGCATCCTTTGTCTTCTTTCTTTATCGTTTTCCATTTTTCTCCTGTTTTACACTGATAGGCAACACCTACTGCTACCTCCAAAGATTTCTTCTTACCCCTATTATATCAAAAAGTTCGCCAAAAGTCAATAGTTTTGCAAAAAACCAGCCAATTAACCACTAGAACTTTACTTTTGCTTATCTGTGTGATAGAATGGCCCTACAGACGCGGTCAGCTGCCCACCCTCTCATTAGAAGACGCTGACCGGCGTACTTTTAATGAAAGGCCCAGATTTTCTGGGAAGGTGGGCCCCGGTTGGGACAAAAGGTGAAAACCATGTCTAACTATGTAGCCAATTTTGGCGCAGCAGTCAGTCGAGTCAGCAACGGAGGCAGTAGTGGCGGCAGTGGTCTTAGTGGCCGCGGCAGCAACAATGTTATCGTCTCTCAGCCAACTTGGTGGCAGCGGGCATTCGGTGGCGTTGATGCAGTGGTCAAACACAGCCCCAATCAACCTCCGCCCAAAGCTGACCGCGTCGTCCGCGTGCGTGATGGCAACGCTTCCGTTGGCCAGCAGATTACCGGTTCCGACGCCGTCCATGTCCGTGTCTACCAAGGTGGCGGCGAAAGCTTCATCAAAAAGATTGGTCACGGCGTAATGGACATTATCATGAACTCGTAGGATGGTCTACCTCCTACCATCCATCACTGATGATGTCCAGCCCCGACACTGAAAACTAGGTGTCGGGGTTTTTCATTGTGCTATAATATACTATATGTTCTGGGACCAATTCAAAGCGCCATTCTCGATCCTCGCCCCCATGGAGGGCGTCACCGACCTTGTCTTTCGCCAAGTCGTCGCCAAGGCCGGCCGGCCCGACATCTTTTTCACCGAATTCACCAACATTTATAGCTACGCCAACCAACTCGGCCGCCAAAACGCCCTCGAACGCCTCCAATTCCTCCCCAGCGAGCAGCCCATCGTCGCCCAAATTTGGGGCAAAACCCCAGAGAACTTCGCTCTCATGAGCGCCGGGCTCAAAGACCTCGGCTATCAAGCTGTCGACATCAACACCGGCTGCCCCGATAAAAACGTCGTCGCCACCGGTGGCGGCTCCGCCCTCATCCGCACCCCCGAGCTCGCCGCCGAAATCATCCAAGCCACCAAGTCATCCGGCCTCGCCGTCAGTGTCAAAACCCGCCTCGGCTACAGCCAAGTTGACGAATACCAAACTTGGCTTCCCCACCTATTCAAGCAAGACATCCAAGCCCTCACCGTCCACCTCCGCACCAAAAAGGAGATGAGCAAAGTCCCCGCCCACTTCGAGCTCATCCCCGCCATCGTCCAGATGCGAAATGACCTCGCACCCCACACCAAGCTCATCATCAACGGCGACATCCTCGATATCCAAACTGGCTTCCAGATGGCCCACGAACACGGCTTCGACGGCGTCATGATCGGCCGCGGCGTCTTCCATAACCCCTTCTGCTTCACCCACCATACCCCCACCCAAACAGAATTACTTGAGCTTTTACATTATCACTTAGACCTTTGGGAAAACTATCATTATGGGCAACTGGCCGACAGGACCCCGAGCATGGAGCCGCTCAAAAGATTTTTCAAAGTCTACATCCATGGCGTTCGCGGCGCCCACGACCTCCGCGCCAAACTGATGGATTGCCACAACCTCGATCAAGTTCGTAAAGTATTAAAAAAGGAGAATTTATGAATAAAGTTATTGTCTACAGCGCCGACTGGTGCGGCTACTGCCACGCCCTAATGGACTGGCTCACCGACAGCGGCATTGCCTACGAGGAAAAAAATGGCGAAAAGGAGTCTTGGATTACCGGCTATCCCACCACCGAAATTGTCAACCAAGACGGCAAACGCCTTGCCCTCATCGAGGGCTTTGACCGCCAAAAAATCCTCGCCGCCATCAAAGGACCTGATGCCAAAAAATAACATCGAAAACCGCCGCGCCCACTTTGACTATGCGCTAAACGACAAAATTCTTGCCGGCCTCGTTTTGTCCGGCGCCAAAGTCCGGGCGCTCCGCGACGGCCGCGCCCACCTCAAAGGCGCCTATGTCGCTATCCGCCATAACGAACTCTGGCTCCAAAACGCCAGCTTCCACCTCAAGGGCAGCGGCCCCTCCGACGCTCCGATCATCGACACCAGCCCCGTCAAACTCCTCGTCAAAAAACGCCAACTCGCCACCCTCCAACGCGCTAAGCAAGACGGCTACAGCATCATCCCCACCAAAATCATCACCGGCAGCCGCTTCATCAAGCTCGAAATCGCCCTCGGCCGCGGCAAAAAATTATATGACAAACGCGAAACCCTCAAACGCCGCGACAGCGCCCGCGAAGCCGACCGCCTCATCAAAGGAGCCAGATGAACGCCCGGGTGTTTAGCTGGAACGTCAACGGCCTCCGCGCCGTCATCAACCGCGGCGCCCTCCAAGAATTCATCGCCCAATTTTCGCCCGACATCCTCGCCCTCCAAGAAACTAAACTCCAAGAATCCCAACTCGCCGCCCTCAAACTCGACCAACTCTTCCCCGACTACCAAATGTTCTGGTCCTTCGCCACCCGCAAAGGCTACTCCGGCACTGCCATCTGGGTCAAAAAAACTCTCCCCGCGCATAAAGTCATCTTAGAAAAAAACCTTGAGCTAAGCGACAAATACGGCTGCGCTTGCGAAGAGGGCCGCCTTACTGCTGTTGAGCTGGCCAAAACTCTGGTTGTCAGCCTCTATGCACCAAACGGCAAAGAAGATCTCAGCCGTATCCCTTTGCGTGTTAAATATGATGCTCACATCAACAGCCTGCTAAAACCCTACAAAAAAGTCCTCCTCCTCGGCGATTTCAACGTCGCCAACGAACCCATCGACGTCGCCAACCCCGACAACAAAAAAGGCAAACACGGCTTCACCGACGAAGAACGCACCGGCTTCAAAAACTACCTCAAGTCCGGCTTCCACGACGTCTGGCGCGAAGAAAACCCCGACAAAATCGCCTACACTTGGTGGAGCTTCCGCGTCCGCAATTACGACCCCAGCAAACCCAAACCCGGCTGGCGTATCGACTACGCCCTCGCCAAAGGCCTCCAAACTGGCGACGCTGACATCCACCCAAGCGTCCACGGCTCCGATCACTGCCCGATTAGTCTGGAAATTCAGGAATCAACATTATGAATTTCACTATCCAAGAAGTCGACCAACCACTTTTTCCTGACACCCTCTTGCCGCCCGAACGCCGCGACCTCCGCGGCAAAATCCTCATCATCGGCGGCAGCTCGGCCGGCTTCGCCGGTGTCAATTACGCCTACACCAAGGCCCTCGCCCTCGGCGCCGGCGAGGTCAAGGTCCTCCTCCCCAAATACCTCGAAAAACTCCTACCCCAAAGTCCGGACTTTGTCTTTGCCGGCGACCCCAAAGCCCTCGGCCTTAGCACTGCCGCCCAGCCCGACCTCCAATCCCTCACCAACTGGGCCGACGGCATCCTCCTCATCGGCGACTTCGGCAAAAACTCCCAAACTCAGCAGCTCCTCTCCCACTTTCTCTCCCAAAATCAAAAACCACTCCTCGCCACTCGCGACGCCATCGACTTAACTCTAAGCGACCTCCCGCTCGAGGACAAAAACCTCTGCCTCTTCCTCACCTTCCCCCAGCTCCAAAAACTCCTCAAAACCGCCCTCTACCCCAAGATCCTCACCCACTCCACCCCTTTACCCCAAATCGCCGACGCCCTCCACAAGTTCACCATCACCTACCCCTGCCGCCTCGCCACCTTCGCCAACCCCAACTTCCTCGTCGCCGCCAGCGGCCAAGTCATCGCCACCCCACTCTATGACTCCCAATCCATCCCCCTCACCAAATACAACCCCCTCACCCTCTGGGCCGGCGAGCCAGCCGTCAAAGCCCTCCTCCTCTCACTCTGGTCGCCCAAACCCCCGATTGCCAGCATTGCAGAAAGTATTTTATGATTTCGCTTGCTTTGTGGAATCTTCGAAGCATCGCCAACGTCGCCTCCATCCTTCGCACCGCCGACTGCCTCGGCATCCAAACCGTTTATTTTATCGGCACCACGCCCCACCCCAGCCTGCCCGGCGACCCCCGCCTCCCCCACGTCCGCGCCCTACTCGACCAAAAGTTCGCCAAGACCTCTCTCGGCGCCGAAAAGTCCCTCAATCTCGCCTACTTCCCCGATTTTACCGAGCTCCAAGACCACCTCAACCGAGCCTCCAGCCCCAAATCACCCCAACCCCAAATCCTCGCCCTCGAGCAAGCCCCCGGCTCCTACCACCTACCTGACTTACCCCAGCTCCAAGACCACATCCTCCTCATCGTCGGCGAGGAACGCCACGGCCTACCGCCCGACCTCCTCGCAAAATGCAACGCCACCCTCGAAATCCCCATGCTAGGCCAAAAAGAATCCCTCAACGTCGCCGTCGCCACCGGCATCGCCCTCTACGCCCTCGAGCAACAAATGATATAATTTCTCGAGGTTTTTATATAAAAACTAAAATTAACTGTTGCAAAGTGCGGCGCTAATGCTTATACTAAATATAAGCATGAAGGAGAGAAAGATGCGGAGGTATAGTTTATGAGTTTACCGGGTTCGAAATTAAGCGCAAGCAGGAACGCGGCGGCTAAATCGATAGTAAAGGATGGTGCATCGGCGAAGAGGGCAAATTCAAGTGATTTGTTGCCGATAACAGTTCTTAGCAAGCCGACGAAAGTGGTGGTGCCAGCGCCGAAGATTACCACATTTGCGGCGCCAAATGCGGTGGTAGTGTCGCGCTCGGTGAAAAAGCCAGTTAAGGTGAGTGCTACGGCCAGTCAAGTCAATGGTTTTAAGCGCCCGGCTAGCCTGCCGCGGCCTGTGGAAAAGCCTGTGCAGAAGCCAGCGCAAAAATCTGTGGAAAAACCAGTGGAAATCCCGATTAGCACCTCAGTGATGCTAGACATGGAAACGAGCGCCAAGCCGGTGAAGAAATACGCGATTGCCAAGCGGAAAGTTTGGGCAGGTCTAGCGTTTGCCGGGTTTGCTCTGGCGATAACGGGTTTCTTGGTATATCTCAATTTGCCGGATATTTCGGTGCGGGTGCGGGCGACGGAGCTTGGCATCTCGACCAACTTACCAGCTTTTAAGCCGGACGGTTATAGCGTGCAGGGGATTGCCGAGATTGAAAATGACGTATTGACAGTGCGCTACGCTTCAAGTGATGACAGCTATGTGTTTACGGCGCGCAAATCGGCGCTTGATCCGTATCAGATGGCGGACTACGCAAAAAGCATCCTGCCGGAGGCCGAGAGTGTATTTGGTAATGGTTTGACGGTCTATATACAAGGGTCGGATGCGGTTTGGGCAAATGGTGGAGTATTGTACACGATTACTGGGTCGAGCTTGCTGGAACATGGGCAAATCGTAAAAATCGCGATTGCGACGGAATAGGGCGGGAACGACGGTGGCTTGGGCGGGCAAAACAAACAGTAGCGGACGGAGTATCTCGCAGGATGAGGTGGATTTGCGATTGAGCGCCGAGCGGCCTTATACATATTTTACGATGGAGCTTTATGACCAGAAAAACGGGATTCGCGGTGGCGGTGGGCTGGGGGTGCTGGCGGCGGATACGCGGCGGGTGGCCGAGCAACTGGATGTGCCGTTTGTTCTTTTGACGCCATTTTATCCAATTGAGATGCATCAGGTTCCGGTCGCGGGCTCGGTGGCGGATTTTGAGCTGGAGAATGTGGCGCTGAATGTGCATCCGAGCAACAATGGTTTTGAGCTGATCGGCGAGACTTATATTGCGACCAAATTCGACCCGCAGATTAAAATTGAGGTCTGGCAAAAACAACTGGGTTCGACAAGGCTACTAACGGTTTACGACCCGAATTTTCGGGAGCTCTATGCGGACGAGGGTAGCTCGAACCACCGGCTCTATCAGGAAGTGGTGCTGGGTTTTGCGGGGATGCAGGCTTTGAAGTTGGCGGGGCTGAAATCGAATGTCATCCAGCTGAATGAAACAGCTTGCTTTTTTGCGGCGTTAGCCCGGCTTGATGATTTGGTGCAAAATGGGATGCATATTTTCGAGGCGCTAAAATATGTGCGCGACCATACTTTATATACTAACCACACGCTGGTGCAGGCGGCGGAGGCGAGTTTTTCGCGGGCGCAATTTGCCGAGTTTGTCTTGCCGAATTTGCAAAGCAAGTCAGTGGCGCGCTGGACGATGGCGCAATTTCCGGACAGTGAGGGGCATGTTAAGTACGCCGACGCACATCGCTTGGCGGACAACACCGATGCTCCACTTAGGTTGTCGGACATCACGCTGGAGTTGGCGGGCCAGAAGTCTGGCGTGTCAAAGCTGCATGCGAAGGTGGCGAACTACCATGATTTAGACGGTAATCGGATTCATTTTGATGCGGTGACGAACGGGATTGACGTGGAGACATGGGTGCTGCCGTCGACGGTGAAGATGTTTCGCGAGCTGGATTTGTTGACGAAATATAATTTGCCGACACATGATTTTAGAGAGAAATTGGTTGGTTTGACCGGCGAAAAGATTTGGGCCCAGAAGCGTGGGGGCCGGGCGCTACTGGTGAAGGCGCTAGGTGAGCGCGGTATTCAGATACCGGAGGGCGCGATTGTCTTTAACTTCAAGCGGCGATTTGTCGATTATAAGCGGCCGTGGATGGCTTTTAGCGATCCGGAGCGATTGGCGAAGATTTTGGTTGAGGCGGACGCATACTATATTTTGGCCGGTCGGGTGCACACAGGGGATGATAATATGATGCGGCATTTGGAGACGATTGTGGCGGCGGTCGAGGCTAACCCGGAGCTAAAAAAACGGGTGCACTATCTGGCTGATTACGACGAGAAAACGGCTTATGCGTTGAGCGTAGGGTCGGATGCGGCAATCAACAACCCGATTGTTGGGCTGGAAGCTTGCGGGACTTCGTGGGAAAAGGATATTATGAATTTGCAGATTTTGATTAGTACGGAAGATGGCGGCGTGGCGGATATCACGCCGGCGGCCTACCTGAAAATTGAGGGAGAGAACGAGGCGGACGAGGTGGAGAGCTTGTACCAGCAGATGGAGCGGGCTTGCCAGTTGTTGCGCTCGGAGGAGTTGGCGGACTTTTTGCAGGGGCAGGTGAGGGCGTATTTGCCGACGATTTCGGGGGCGCGGATGCTGGGTGATTATTTGCGATTGCTGGCGCGGTAAGCTGGCGTTAGGAGAGGTCAGAAAGCGGGTTTTCGGGATTCTCGGCCTCGAGTAGTCGGCCGATTTGGTGGATTTGCCCGAGCGAGACAGCAGAGACTTGGCCGGGCTGGGAATCGCCGGACAAATAGGAGCCGAAAAGGGACTTGAGCTCGCGCAGGCAGCGATTGCGGGTACGGGCCAGCGGATCGCGCGAGCGGCGGACTTGGCGCAGGGCGATGGTGGAGGGCCGTTCGCCTAATATTTCGGTGGCTCGAGTTAGCTCGTCGATGATTTGGCTGTACTCTTGGCCCATGGCATGGAGGTTGGGACGGGCGACATGTCGTCTAACCACAAGCGTTTTAACACATTTACCCATAATTTACAACAATTATATCACGTATTTGTGTGTTTGCAAACTGTGATATAATTATATAGTATATGACAAAGAAGAATGATGAGAAGTTGGCGGAGTTGACGGCTGATTTGCAGCGGACGCGAGCGGATTTCGAGAATTATCGAAAGAATGTCGAGCGCGACAAGGCATTTTTGGCGGCGGCAACCGAGCGCCGGGCGTTGATGAAGTTCTTGCCGGTGTTGGATGACATCGAGCGGGCGGCGGCGCATCTGCCGGAGGAGCTGGCGGATAACCCGTGGGCTAACGGGATAGTGGGCCTAACGAAAAAGTTGGAGGCGACACTGGAGAGTGTGGGTATTCGGAAAATCGCGGCAGAGCCGGGCGCCAAATTCGACCCGAACTTGCACGAGGCAGTGGCGAGCGGCGAAAATGGTGAAAAGATTGCCGAGGAGCTAAGGGCCGGCTATATGCTGGGCGACGAAGTGCTACGACCGACGATGGTTAATGTTGACTAACTTGACAGAGCATATTTTTATATGATATTATAAAAATATGAGCATAAGCGAAAACAAATTTTTGCGCGGCGTGGTGGTATTTGCAACTTGCGCTACGGCCTTTGTGCTAGCAGTGCAGATGACGACAATCCCGGTGGGCAACGCGCGGACGATTTCGGAGTTGGACCGAGAAATCGCGGCGATGAACGCGAAGATTCGCGAGTACCAGCGGCAAATATCGCAATATCGGGAGCAAGCGGACAGTCTGGCAGCACAAGTGGGGATTTTGCGGGCGCAGGAGGCGGCAATTCAGGCAGAGATTGATTTGTCGGAGCTGCAAAAACAGCAGTTGGAGGACCAAATCGAAAACACCGAGCAGCGGATTGTGGACACACAAGAGCGGCTGGGTGATGTGATTGTTGATGTGCATTTGGCGCGTGATTTGTCGCCGCTGGAGCGGGCGTTGTCGTCGCGTGATATCGCGGAGTTTATCGACCGCGAGATGGCGATGAGCATCGTGTCGAACAGCTTACGGCAGGCGGCGCGGGAGCTGCAACTCTTGAAGAGCCAGTTGGACGAGGACAAGGTTGGGGTGGAGAAGATTTTGAACGAGCAGACGACGCAGCGGAATAATTTGGCGGCAACAAGGGCGCAACAGCAGTATCTGCTGACGGTGACGCGGGGTACGGAACAGGGCTACCAAAACATGAAAAACGCGGCCGAGACCGAGCTAGTGGCGCTGAACGCCGAGCGAATCCGCTTGTGGCAGGAAGTGAATGGTGGGTCGAATAACATCAATCGCCAGCCGGGGCAAAAGGCGGCGCGGAATTATTCGGGGCTTTTAGGTTGCGCGGGTTCGGGGTCGGGCTATCCGAACCACGGGGCTGGGCTCTGGAACTCCCGCTATGGTTGTAATTATGCTTATGGCAGCGGTTGGGATGCGTGGGGGATGAGCAACCGGCACTGCACGAGCTATGTGGCGTGGGCGCTTTGGAATCGATTTGGCAAGCATGTCGCGCCTTTCGGTGGAGCGGGTAATGCCAAGCAATGGCCGGACACGGCGCCGCGTTTAATGGGTGCGGTGGCAAACAATACGCCAGCGGTCGGGTCGGCGGCGGTGTGGGACTATGGCACGCCGGATTCGGTGTCGCGCTGGGGCCATGTGATGTTGGTCGAGGCAATCTATAACGACGGCTGGTTGCGCGTGTCGCATTTTAACTACGGAACGCGGGGCGGCGAGTTCTCGATTATGGATATCCCGGCGGATAGCGCGGTTTATGTGCATTTCCGCAACCGATAATCTTGATTATCCTTGTATAATATTATAGATTATGCTACAATTTGTGATGTGGGGGCGGTTAGCTCAGCTGGCTAGAGCGCGTCTTTGACGTAGACGAGGTCATAGGTTCGACTCCTATATCGCCCACCAAGACATTCGATAAAAATATAATAACTAAAGGAAAGTATGGCGGAAAAGCAGGTTGCATTAGAAAAATTCAGAAATGTGGGTATTATTGCTCATATTGACGCGGGCAAAACCACGACGACGGAGGGGATTTTGTACCGGACGGGTATTAACCACAAGATTGGTACGGTGCGGGGTGATGACGGTGGCGCGACGACCGACTGGATGGATCAGGAAAAGGAGCGTGGTATCACGATTACGTCGGCGGCGGTGACGTGTTTCTGGAAAGATCACAAAATCAATATTATCGACACGCCGGGGCATATTGACTTTACGGCGGAGGTGGAGCGGTCGCTTCGGGTGCTGGACGGTGCGGTGACGGTCTTTGACGGAAAAATGGGGGTCGAGGCGCAGAGCGAGACAGTCTGGCGTCAGGCCAATAAATACGGTGTGCCGCGAGTTTGCTTCATCAATAAAATCAATCAAATTGGCGGTGATTTCTATAAGTCGCTCGAGAGCATTCACCGGCGATTGTCGCGCAATGCCCTGCCAATTCACCTGCCGATTGGGTTTGAAAAAACCATTAACGGTGTGGTCGACTTGATTGACATGAAGGCCTATACTTATAACGAATTCCATGATCGCGAGCTAGTGCAGGGCGAAATCCCGGCCGATATGCTGGAGAAGGCGCAAAATGCGCGCAGTTTGTTGGTGGAAAACGCAGTCGAGGCGGAAGAAGAGCTGATGAATAAGTTCTTTGAAGGCGGCGAGGAAGCCATCACGGTTGAGGAGTTGAAGCGGGGCCTACGCAAGCGAGTGCTAGCGGGCGATTTCTACTTGGTGACTGGTGGCGACGGGCGCGGCGTAATCGTGGAGAAAGTGCTGGACTTGATGGTCGACTACTTGCCAAGCCCGCTGGATGTGCCGGCAATCTGGGGGACTGACCCAAAGAATGGCGAGGCGATTGAGCGTAAGCCGAGCGAGCAGGAGCCGATGAGCGCGCTGGCATTTAAGCTGGCGACGGACCCATTTGTCGGTAAGCTGGTGTTTGTGCGAGTTTATAGCGGCAAGATTAGCGCTGGGTCGCATGTGCTGAACGCGACGACGGGTGAAAAGGAGCGAATCGGCCGTTTGGTGCGGATGCATGCCGACAAACGGGAAGAAATCTCGGAAATTGGCGCCGGCGACATCGCGGCGGTGGTGGGGCTGAAAAACGCGACCACCGGAACGACCTTGTGCGACGTGGCGAAGCCAATTATTTTGGAGAGCATCGACTTTCCGGAGCCGCCGGTGTCGATTGCAGTGGAGCCAAAGACCAAAGCCGACCAAGAAAAGATGGGCATTGGCCTAGGCCGCTTGGCCGAGGAAGACCCGACTTTCCGGATACATACGGATGAAGACACAGGGCAGACGATTCTTTCGGGCATGGGTGAGCTGCACTTGGAGATTATCATTGACCGCTTGAAGCGAGAATTTAATGTCGAGGCGAATACGGGCGAGCCACAAGTGGCCTTCCGCGAGACGATTCGCGGCACGGCCGAGGCGCAGGGCAAGCACATCAAGCAGTCGGGTGGTCGGGGCCAGTATGGCGATGTTTGGGTCAAATTTGAGCCGAACGAGCCGGGCAAGGGCTTTGAGTTTATCGACACGATTAAGGGTGGCGTGGTGCCACAAGAATACCGCAAGCCGACGATGGAGGGCATCCGCGAGACACTCGAGGGCGGGATTATCGCTGGCTACCCAGTGGTCGACGTGAAGGCGACGCTCTATGACGGGTCGTACCACGATGTTGACTCGAGTGAGCTAGCGTTCCACTTGGCGGGCGTGATGGCAACGCGGGAAGGCATCAAGAACGCGCGGCCAGTGCTGCTTGAGCCAGTGATGAAACTGGAGGCGACAACGCCGGAGGAATTCATGGGCGACGTGATTGGCGACCTCAACTCGAGGCGAGGGCGAATTGACGCGATGGAAGATTTGCAGGGCGGGGCGAAATTGATTCGGGCCTTTGTGCCACTAGCGAATTTGTTTGGCTATACGTCGGACCTACGTTCGATGTCGCAGGGCCGGGCCGCTTCGACGATGGAGATTTACGCTTACGAGGAGGTGCCACCAAATGTCGCAGCCGAAATCATCGAAAAACGTTCCAGCAAAAAATAAGTCTGGCGTGTTTCGGGTCAAGACGGATACGGTGTGGGGCTGGGGGGCGTGGCTTAGAGACGCGCCGGGCATCCGCGAGCTGATGGAGCGAAAGAGCCGGGGGCTCGAGGACAAGAAAGTTTTTGCGCTGGTGCTGGGTTGGCAGGACTTGACTTCTGGCAGATATGTGGTGCTAGATGATTTTGCGCGGGAGCTGGTGGAGAAATACCGAGAGGCGCCCTTGACTTTGGTGCTACCAAAGAGCGCGGAGTTTAGGCATTGGTATTATGATAACTTTCCGGAAATTGGGGTGAGATTGCCAAGTACGGAAAATTTGCGGGCGATGGCGGCGAAGGGGCCGTTCTTGCTGACGAGCGCAAACGCGCGGGGCGGCGAGCCGGAGCCGATTGCCGGGCCGCCGACGACGGTGGCGCGAGTGGCGGCTGGCAGGGTTGAAATCTTGCGGCAGGGTGAAATTGAACTGAAATAATTTTCTATAAAAATAAATCGTGATTTGGCTTGACGCGGCATAGAAACGTGTGTTAGAATAAGCGTATATGAATATGAGAGAGGTAAGGGGGGCAAAGATGCTCAAAGAAAATATATCCACCGTGTGGCCAATGTCGCACAATCTAGAGTCGGGGGGGGGGGCCTTTAGATGTGCGGTTAGTTGACTAAACCCCCTCTCTTTTTGGTTCGCGGGCGAAAGCTCGCGCTTTTTATTTTCGCGCCTCTGTGGACTCTGGAGGCGGATACATTCTAGCTGGGAGTGCTCCGGAGGCGTCTCTTTACGCCGGTACGGGGCACTTTTAGCTCAAAGAGAGTTCGAGTCAAAGGTAAATATAAAGGTAAGGTAAGGGAGAAAAAAATGACAAAAGTAATTAAACGAGTAGCAAGTGCAACGTGTGCGGCAGCAGCATTTGGCGTGCTAGCAGGGATAGTAGCAAATAACTTCCAAGGAAGCCATGCGGATGGGTCGATGGATATTATTACGCTAGCAGAGACGGGGTCGTTAACGATTACGGCGAGCAGTGATACGACCTGTGCCAACTATGATGACGTCAATGGTGAGCTGTCGATTCTAGTACGGCCGGGGGCGATTGCGGCAGACTGTATAACAATCAACGCCGAGACCGATAGCGCGTGGGGCTATACTTTGACTATCGACGGCCCAGATACCGGCAACCTAGCTCACGAGGGCAACTCGTCGTTTATTAATGCAACGACGGGGACGATGACGGCGCCGAGCACGTTTGGCGCGCAGACAACGGCGGGGGCATGGGGCTTTGGTATCCCACTAGGGCAGATCCAAGGCAATACGGAATTAGGGTTGGGCTTTGATGCATCATACACGGTGTTGGAAGCAAATAACACAACAAACACCGCTAGGTATGCTGCGGTGCCGACAAGCCCAGCCATCTTTTCCGTCACGAGCGAAGCCTCGTCGGATGACTACAACATCTTCTTTGCGATGTCGCTAGGTGGCTTGATTCCAACTGGTGCCTACAGCGGGCAGGTGGTGATTTCGGGCTTGATGAACGTGGCGGTGCCGCCGGAGCCAACGGTGTCGGCGATTGCGCCAAATAACGGTACAGTGTTAGGCGGCACAGCGGTGACGATTACTGGGGATAACTTCATGATGGATAGCGGTAGCTTGGTGGTATCAGTGATGATCGGTACCTTCCCATGCGACAGTATTAATGTGTCCAGCAACACCACACTGACTTGTACGACCTCGGCTGGTAGCGTGGGGGCGCAGGATGTGATAGTAAATACAATGGGCGGCACAGCGACGCTTACGGGTGGCTTTACTTATAACGCAGCAGGTGTGGCAACGGGTGATAATATCCAAACCGTCACCGCCGCTAACTGTCCAACAACGCGAACTCGAGTAGTTGACGCCAGAGACAACAGCAGCTACTGGATACGTAAAGTAGGCGACCTCTGCTGGATGGAGACTAACCTTGCCTACAAAGGCGGTGGTACCAACACTTACGGCGATACCATGACTATCACCGCAGGTACAAGTAGCGCTGGCACAGTAAACGCTAACTCCACCGGCTCCTCCGCGGTCTGCTACGGCTCTAACGCCTCCATGAATACTAACGGCCAAGGCTGCTTCTGGGAGCCAACTGGTAGCAATATCACAGCAGGTGCAACCGACCCTTCAACCAGTACCTCAGGTACAGGTCAATACGGGGTACTCTATAACTGGTGCGCCGCAATGGGCAACCAATCAGCTGCCTGCCAGACAGGCGCAGCAACTCAACCAAACCAATCAGTGAACGGTGGCACAGGAGCAGGCGCCACGGGCACTACGATCTATAACGTCTGCCCAAGCGGTTGGAGGCTCCCTACAGGTGAAGCTACAACTGGCGAGTTTACACTACTTAACAACACGCTTAACAGCGGCTCAACTTCTAGCCCTACAGGCCTCTTCACCAACGGCCTCTATATGTACGCCGGCTACTTCGCCAATGGCTCGTTCATCTATCAGGGCTCAGACGGCGGCTATTGGTCTTCTACCGTTGTCAGTGCCGCCAGTGCCTTCAGACTGGCCTTCTTCAGCTCCAATGTCTATCCTGCGAACTCGAGCAATAAGGGCTACGGCCTCTCTGTTCGCTGTGTTGCGCCCTAACTAGATTTGCAGAAAGAAGCCTCTAGGTGAGGGGGTCAGGCGGACGCAGGAGATGAAGGGCCTTTAGGCCCGGAGGCGACCGCGGCCAGCCCGAACCCCGAACCAAGGCCTGTGGAAAACTCGATTAAAAAACTATATTAATAATAAGAAGAAAGGATACAAAATGGGTAATACAGCGGTGGGCGCTGACAAAGAGAAGAGCTACATGAAGATGAAGACTCAGACCGAACAATTGCGCTATGAATTCACTAACCAAGATACAATAGTACTGAGGAAGAACGGTGTGTTCCACAAGGCGATGGGCAACTCGGCGATAATCCTCAAGAGTATGGGGGTCGAGACAAAGGTGCGGACTGGTTTTAGCCAAGCTATCAAGCAGGAAACCTTTGAGTTGTCGGTGCACATGGGACAGATTGAGGAGCTAAAGCGACAACTGAGAGAAAAGTGTAAGGAAGTGCTAAGAGAGGATGGGGACTTTTTCATCATCCGGCTGAAAGAGCCGATTCCGGCTGAGAAGCTAAAGCAAATGAAAAAGAGCGCGATTGTAAAGATCGAAGCCACAGAGAGTATCTTGATGCGAAAGCGGAAAGAAACACCGCTGGCGAAAGAGGTACGGGATTTGTTTAGCGAGGCGACCTACTTAGCAAGGGCGCTACATGGGGTGGACGGGCAGTGCTTGGCGCGGATGATTTTGGAGCAGATACTGGCGTTGCAACGAGCGGTGCGAGCCCTGATGCGAGAGGAAGGGTCGGACGCGGCCAGACAAGCGGTACTGGATGCAGCAGACGACGTGCAGGGCCTGTTGCTCTTGGTGGTTAGTTTTACGGAGCAGGCAGACCGGCTGGCCCGGATGGGTCGGGGTTTGAACAGGATTATCAGCCGTGTCTAGGCTGGAACCCGAGACTGAAGTCGCGTTGATGAACGAGGAACTGAAGGGGGCGGGCGAAGATACGCTTTGGCAGTGGTTAGCCGGGCGCTTTTATTTGGCCTTTGCTGAGGCGAGGAAAGGCAAATTGAAGACGATTAACGAACAGCAGTTCGAAGAGGACCGCGACCGTAATTTGGCGGATTTGGCTTACCAAGTAATCCGGCGCGATTATGAGCCAAAGCGGGGAGTGGCATTTATTATCACCGAGCCGGTACCGCGGGAGATCTTTGCGGCGAGCTTTTGTGATAGGATGGTGCACCATTTTTTAATCCAGATGACAGGCAGTTTTTGGGACAAGAGATTATCGCCCCGGAGTTTTAGTTGTCGCGAGGGCAAGGGGACGCTCTATGGGGTGAAGCAGCTAGAAAAGGATTTGGCCAAGGCGACGCAGAACTGGGCGAACGAGGTATGGATAATGAAAATTGATTTTGAAGGGTATTTTATGAGTTTGCCGCGGCAGTATCTGTTTGAGCGGGTGGAGTGGGGGCTCTCGCGTCAGTTTCCGACCGGTGGCCCGGTCTATGAGACCTGCCATTACTTATGGAGTAAGGTGCTGTTTGACGACCCGACGGATGGCGTGAGGATTAAGGGCTCGGCCAAGAACTGGAACACTTTGCCGCGGTCCAAGAGTTTGTTTTTCGCGCCGAAAGGCCGGGGGATAGTGATTGGCAACTTGACGTCGCAGTGGGTGAGCAATATGGCGCTTGACCCGTTTGACCGCTATGTGCAGTTTGAGCTGGGTTGCAAATATTATGGCCGTTATGTGGATGATGCTTATTTTATCGCCGAGAGCAAGGAGGAATTGCTGGAGATGAGGACCAAGATAACCGAGTTTGTAGAAAAGTTGGGACTAAAGATTCACCCGCGGAAGTTCTACCTGCAGCCGGCATCAAAGGGCGTCTCGTTTTTGGGGGCGGTAGTCTACCCGGGGCGGACGGTGCTAGCGGCGCGGTTCCGGAAGAATCTAAGGCGGCTAAAAGTAGCGATAGCGTGGCAGGGGCTGACGCAAGATAACTTAACCAGCCTAATCGCCTATAAGGGGCTGGCGCAACATTATAATTATAGTAAGACTTTTCGGAATATCTTTGGCAACAATGTATTAAAGGACATGAAAAAGTGGCAAGACCTAGCCTAGGGTAAAGACCCTAGAGCCAAGTCATGGCGGCTAATGCATTTCAACGCTAGTTAGGGCGCAACACAGCGAACAGAGTTGCCGTTGCCCTTATTGTTCGTGTTCGCAGGATTGACATTGGAGCTGTTGAAGTTCAGTCTGAAGGCATTGGTGGCACTGTTAACGGTAGAAGACCAATAGTTGCCGTTTGAGCCCTGATTGTTGAACGAGCCATTGTTGAAGTTGCCGGCGTAGGCCGTAAGTCAACCTCCGTAGAGCAATCCTTGGAAGGACGCAACCGTACGAAACGTGATGAAGATTCAGCTTGTTCTTGCTGCTCGAACCTTAGTAAGAGTAGAAGCCCTGTGCGTTAAAAGCGCCGCGATGATCTCAACAGGGGAGGACTAATTATAAAATAATCAGTGCTGAATCGGATTTGAAAATCAAACGAGAAAAAGCAACTCAGGGTAAGCTTGGAAGCTATCCTAACTAGGCTTATTATCGCTGTACTTGGCAAAGGTCTTACCACTAGCATGATTATATCATATGTTGCTCGAGCGCGCGAATTTGGTCGCGGAGTTGCCCGGCATCTTCGAAACGGAGCTCGGCGGCGGCGAGCTGCATTTGGCCGGTCAGTTCGTGAATTAGCTCTTTGACTTCGCTTTTCGGGACCTTCCTGAGGTCGAGTTTGGTTGGTTGGTCCTTTTTGGGGGCGATGGCGCGGAGGCCTTCGGTGATGTTTTTCTGGATGCCTTCGGGGGTGATGCCGTGGGTTTGGTTGTATTCTTGCTGGACGGCGCGGCGGGCTTCGGTCTCGCCAATGGCGCGGGCCATGCTGTCGGTGATGTTGTCGGCGTACATGATGACTTGGCCGTTTAAGTGCCGGGCGGCGCGGCCGATGGTTTGGATGAGGGCGGACTCGCTCCGGAGGAAGCCCTCTTTGTCGGCGTCAAGGATGGCGACGAGCGAAACTTCCGGCAAGTCGAGGCCTTCACGCAGTAAATTGATGCCAACGAGGACGTCATAGACGCCGCTACGGAGGTCGCGGAGGATGTCGGAGCGCTCTAAGGTGGGGATGTCGGAATGGAGGTAGGCAGTTTTGATTTTCAGTTCTTGCAAGTAGATGGAGAGGTCTTCGGCCATTTTTTTGGTTAGGGTGGTAATGAGGACGCGTTGGCCGAGCTTGACGCGTTGGTCGATCTCTTCGACGAGGTCGTCGACTTGGTGTTTGACGGGGCGGACGATGATTTCGGGGTCTAAGAGGCCAGTGGGGCGGACGACTTGGCGGACAGGGTCGGGCGAGACGCCAAGCTCAAATTCGCTCGGTGTGGCGGAGACGAAGATGACGCGGTGGATTTTGTGGTAGAATTCGTCGAATTTGAGGGGGCGGTTGTCGAGGGCGGAGGGGAGGCGAAAGCCGTAGTCGACGAGGTTTTGCTTGCGGGCGCGGTCGCCGTTATACATGCCGCGGACTTGGGGGATGGTGATGTGGCTCTCGTCGACAAAAAGCAGGAAGTCGTCGGGGAAGTAGTCGATGAGAGTGCTGGGCGGGGCGCCCTCCTCGCGGCCGGAAAGGTGGCGCGAGTAATTTTCGATGCCTTTGACAAAGCCGGTGGCCTCGAGCATTTCGAGGTCGTATTTGGTGCGCTGGGAGAGGCGCTCGGCCTCGAGATGGCGGCCGCGCTCTAAGAAATAGGCGTGGCGGTCTTTGAACTCGGCGCGGATGCCTTGGATAGCGGCGGTGATCTTGTCTTTGGGGGTGGCGTAGTGGGAGGCGGGGAAGAGGAAAATCTCGGAGAGCTCCTGAAGTGTGTTGCCGGTCAAGGGGTCAATGAGTTTGAGTTTTTCGACTTGGTCGAAGGCGAGCTCGATACGGATGGCGTGCTCACCACCGGCAGGATAAATATCAATGGTGTCGCCCTTGACGCGGAAGGTACCGCGCTTGAAGTCAATGTCGTTTCGGTGGTAGAGGATGTTGGTGAGGAAGCGGGTCAGCCACTGGACAGGGTGGGAATCGCCAACTTTGAGCAGGAGCGACATGTCTTGGTAGTCGCTGGGGTCGCCGATGCCGTAGATACAGGAGACGCTGGCGATGACAATGACGTCTTGGCGGGTGAGTAAGGCGGCGGTGGCGGCGTGGCGCATTTTTTCGATTTCGTCGTTGATGGCACTGTCTTTTTCAATGTAGGTATCGGAGGCGGCGATGTAGGCCTCGGGCTGGTAGTAGTCGAAGTAGGAGACAAAGTAGTGGACGGCGTTATCGGGAAAAAATTGCTTGAACTCGGCGAAGAGTTGGGCGGCGAGGGTTTTATTGTGGGCGAGGATGAGGGCCGGGCGGCCGTAGTTTTGGATGACGTTGGCCATGGTGAAGGTCTTGCCCGAGCCGGTGACGCCAAGTAGAGTTTGCTCGCGTTGGCGGGTGAGCCCTTGACCGAGAGCTTTGATAGCCTTAGGTTGGTCGCCGGCCGGTTGATAAGGGCTTTGGAGGTTAAACATCTTGGCAGACTAGCTTGACGGCGACGTCAACATCAGTGGCGCCGTAAGGTTCGCGGGGGATGATTTGGGCGACGGTGTTTTGGGCATCGCAACCAGAGCGGTCGATAAAGCGGGCTTTGAGGTCGGTTTTGTCAGCATTTTTGCCGATAAAGATACGATCAAGGGGAACAACTAGGCCGCCGGTCTCTTCGATGTGGCGGAGGGCGGTGGTGGCGGCTTCAACGCCGCTTTCGGCGATGATGCGCTCACGGTAGTCGGCAAAGTAATTGTGGGCGAGGTCGCTCATTTTGCGGGTCAGATAGGCTTCGTTATAGAACCACCAGCCATTACGATGCGCCAAGTACCAAGTACAGCTGGCGGCGAGTAAGAGGACAGCCAGAATAATACACCATATCCGCAGTGCTTTTGTATGTTTTTGTCGTCGTTTCATATGCTTTACACCTTTCCCGCCTCTATTTACTTTTATTTTAGCATGAGCGTGATATAATAGCAATATGAATTTGTTTGAAAAAATAAAAAAGGTGATGACTACCCCAATTGGTGGCTCGGGCGCGAAGGCGCAGCAGGCGGCCGGGGCGCCGACGGAAGCGACCAAGCCAATCCCAGCGGCGAGTACGGTGGTGAGCGGGGCGGGCGGGGCGCCGTTGATTCCGGCGAGCTCGGTTATCAACGCCCTGACTGACGGAGTGATGGCATTAGATAGGTTTGGCAATATCCGGCTGGTTAACCCGGCGGCTTTGCGGTTGACTGGTTTTGCGCTGGCGAACGATGCGGTGGGGCTGAATTATTCGAGCGTGGTGGCGCTGTTTGACGCGGCGGATAATGCAGTGCCGGACAATGATAACCCGATTCGGGCGGCGTTGTCGAAGAGTACAAATTATACGAGCCGGACGCTAAAGATTTTCAACCAAGAGCAGAAAACGAAGATTCCGGTGGTGTTGCATGTCAGCTATTCGCAGGAGGATGACGCGATTATTGTGGTGTTTAGCGATATCACGGACGAGGTGCGAGAGAGCCATGAGCAGTTGGCGTTTGTCTCGACGGCTTCGCATGAGATGCGGACCCCGGTGGCGGCGATTGAGGGGTATCTAAGTATTGCGCTGGACCCAAATAACGCGACGCTGGACGCGCGGGCGAAAGATTATATTACCAAGGCATATAACGCGACCACGCATTTAGGGACCTTGCTGCAGCAGCTGCTGGACACGACGAGATTATCCGACCATCAGATGACGCCGCAGTTTACGGCGCTGGAGGTAGGGTCGACTCTGTCGGATATCGTGGTGCTAGCGGCGTCGGTGGCGGCGCAGAAACAGCAGGTTCTATCGCTAGATTCGGTGCCGGTGTCGGCGAATAGCAACACGCGGATTAAGCAGTTGCTCTACGCGAAGATTGACCCAAACTTTTTGCGTGAGATTGTTAACCAGTTGTTAGAGAATGCCTTCAAATATACGCCGGCCGGCGGGCGGATTGATGTCAGTGCGGTGGGCAACGAGCAGGAAGTGGTGATAACGGTGCGAGATACCGGGATTGGCATCCCGCAGGCGGACTTGCCGCATGTGTTTCAGAAGTTCTACCGAGTGGACAATACGGACACTAGAGAGCAGGGCGGCTCAGGACTGGGGTTGTTTATCGCGGCGCAGCGGGCCGAGGCGATGGGCGGCAAGCTCTATGCCGAAAGCCAAGTTGGCCGCGGCTCGGTGTTCTACTTGCGTTTCCCGCGGATTAGCGAGCAACAGTACCAACAAGAGCACAACGCCGCCGCGATGGCCCAACCAGCCGTAGAACCTACCCCGGCAGCACCTGTGGTATAAATTATCAATCTTATTCGTGGTGCTGGGAGCAGGAGTCGAACCTGCGAAGCCGTGAGGCGGCAGATTTACAGTCTGATGCGTTTGACCACTTCGCTATCCCAGCACAATACTACTGTATCATAAGCGGCGCTTTTTGGCAAGCGGTTTGCCGACAATCGGCTTCTTGCGTTTGGCCTCAAGGGCGGCCTTTTCGGCGGTGCGGATGCGGGTCATGATGCGGCGTTTGGCCTCGGTATCGTCGAGCTTTTCGTAGATGGTGAGGAGCTTGGGTAGGATGTCGGGCTTTTTGGAGAGTTCCCAAGCGCGCTCGTAGATCTCGGCGGTGGTTTTGTAGTTTTCCATCTTCTCCTCGGCCTTGGCGAGGACGAGCAGGCGGGGGACGGTCTCCTCAATTTGGAGGGCTTGGCGCAGGGCGATGGCGCCTTTGGCGAAATCGCCGACCTCGAGGTAAACCAGACCGATGTTATGCAATGTATTGACAGAATAGTCAAGGCTCTCGGCAATCTCGAAGCATTGGAGAGCTTCGTTGAACTGCTTGTTTTTGGCGTATAAAATGCCAAGGCGGTTGTAGGCGGCGGCGTTGCGCTCGTCGAACTTGAGGATGGTCAAGAGGGCCTTTTCGGCCTTGGTGGTTTTTTTGGCTTTGAGGGCGTTGTCAGAGATGGTCCAGAGTTTGTCGAGCTGGCCTTGGGTGCGTTCCTCTTTTTGGGTGCGCTTTAGCTCAAACCATGGCAGGGCAAAACAGATTAAGGCAGCACCGACGGCGATTAAAATTAAACCGGACATGAAGCTATTATATCACAATGGGTCTTGCTTTGGTTTGCTTATGCTATATAATATGTATATGTTGTTGGTTGCAAACTGGAAGATGAACTTCACGGCGACGGAGGCGCTAAGAAACTTGAAAAAGTTTAGCAAGTTAGAGCCGACCGATACGGAAATCGTGATTGCGGCGCCGCAGATTGCTTTGGCGCAAATGGCTGAGGCGGCGGCGGCCGAGGACTGCAAGATTCAGATTGCGGCGCAGAATTTCGACTTCCACCCGAATGGCGCCCGCACGGGCGAGGTGGGGATTGAGCAGATTATCGGGCTGGTTGACTATGCTTTGATTGGACATTCGGAGCGGCGAGTATATTATAATGAGCATGACAAAGCCTGTGCGCAGAAGGTGGCGGCGGCGCTGTCGACCAAAATCCGGCCGATTCTCTGCGTGGGTGAGACGGCGCTGGAGCGCGAGCGCAAGCAAGCGGAATTGGTGGTGCGGGCGCAGGTGGCGGCGGGCTTGGCCGGTGTGGCATCGAACCGTTTGGGCGAGGTGATAGTTGCCTACGAGCCGGTTTGGGCGATTTCGGGCTTTGGCGGTAGCAAGTTGTGTGATCCGCAGGACGCGGCAAAAATGTTTGAGATTATTCGCGACGAGGTGAAGGTGATGTTTGGCGCGGCCAACGCGAAAAGGGTGAAGTTGCTCTATGGTGGCAGCGTGGACTCGGACAACGTGGCGGCCTATGCCCGGGCGACCAAGGCAGAGGGCTTTTTGGTCGGCGGGGCGAGCTTGCATCTCTACTCGTTTCGTGATATATTAGACAAAATAGAATTGTTGAGGTAAGAAAAAATGGAGATTGATTTTGACGCGTTGGACCAAGTGATTTCAGAAAAGCGGGCTAGCTCCAAGTCGACTTCGGCGGCGGCGTTAAAGACGCCAAAATACATTGATGTCATCCAAGCTGGCGCGGTGAAGCGCCCGGCGCCGGTGCGAGCGCGTTCGACACGGCGGAAGGTGAAAAAGATTATTACCAAGAAGGTCGAGAAAGCGCCCGAGCCACCGACAGTGAGCATTGCGGAGCTAGTTGACCGTGAGCTGGACAAGGGCGATGGGCAGCTGGGCGAGGATTTGCCACAGGAGCTAAACGTTGATGATTTGGTGGCTTACGCGGAGGGCGAGGCGATTATCGAGGACCCGGCGGCTTCACCGCAAGAGGCGGCCGAGGATTTTTTGAGCGAGAAGCCGGAGCTCGCGCCATTTTTGCCGGGCGTTAAGGTGGAAAAGACGCCGTTGTCGGACGATGTGCCGGAACACGTGGCGGTGCGGGCGAGCAAGTCGGAGCGCGAGTTGGCCGGCATGCTGATTGAAGATGATTTAGTGGCGGACAAGGCCGAGCTAAAAGAGCAGAAGAAAGAGAAGGAAAAGGAAAAAGAGCGCGAGCGGGAAGAGGCGAAACAGGAAAAGGAACGGGAAAAGGAAAAAGAGCGCGAGCAGAAGAAGGAACGGGGGGAGCAGAAGGAGCAAGCGCGGATTTTGACTGAGAAGCGCCGCCCGGCGTCGCGAAAGAAGGCTTCAACTGGGCTATTGGTACTGCTGGGGATTTTGATTGCGACGTTCGGCGCGGTGGCAGGGGCATTTATTTACTTGCTTACGAACGACTAAGATGGTATAATCAAGGCACGCTAGGGCGTCGCCAAGCGGTAAGGCACCAGGTTTTGGTCCTGGCATTCCGGGGTTCGAATCCCTGCGCCCTAGCCACAATTATGTTTGAATATGGCGTTAAGCTTGACATGGGGTGGGAGGTGTGATATAATATGGGGGGTAGAGGTGGTGAAAGCCACCTCTTAAATAGTAGAGAGAAAAGAGAGAAATAATGGGGAAGAAGAATTATAAGCCAGAAGAGCATGGTTTCATGCCTTTGCCACCGGTGGACGAAGATGGCGAGATGGTGATAAACCTGCGGGATAAGTTTGCGCCATGGGAGAAAAAGCTGGGCGCTGGGGCGGCTGCGGGCGCGGCGAGTGCGGGCGCGGCGAGTGTGGGCGCGGAGGTGGAGACGGCGGCGTCAGAGGTGGCGGAAACGACTGGGTTGGGGGCGGTGAGCGCGGCAGATGTAATGGCGGAGATGCCAGAGGTGGCGCCGGAGATGCCGACGGTGGTGATGAGTGGGGCGAGCGAGCGGTTGAAGGCGAAGGCGGCGGCAGTGGGCTTAGCGGCGAAGGCGCGGGCAGCGGCGATGACGGATAAAATCCGGCAGAACCCAGCGGCGGCGATTGCCGGCCTAGCAGGGGCGGCTGTGGTGGTGGCGCTGGTGGTTTTGACCTTTGTTTGGACAAAATCGGCGGGCGATGTGGTGGCGCCGGACAAAATTGCCGGGGTGGAGGAGCAAGAGCAGGGGCCGGAATTGCCAGAAGGCGATAATTCGGCAGAGGTGGATGCGAAAATCAGTGATTTGGTTTGCCGGGCGGATTTTGCGACGGACAAAATGTATGGGTTTAAGGGCTTCACGAATATGGCGGTGGAGCGACGGATAACCTTTACGGCGCAAAATGTGCCGGACGAACTGTTTACAACGAATATCTTTAGTTTCGGGCCGAATACTTTTAAAGATCAGGCGGCGCTGAACAAGAAAATTGAGGAATATAAGCGGATTTTGAACCAGAAGTTCCCGGAAAATAAGCGAGGGTTTTTGGTGCGCTGGGGCGGGTCGAAGTCGGGGGGCATCCAGATGAGTTTGTCGACGAAGCTAATGAATAGCCAGTTGGACGATGCGCAGCTGGCGCAGTTTGGCCTAGTGCCGGACCGCAATCCGGATGGCAGCTTGACGGCTAATTATAAGCGTGAGGATTTGGAGCAGCGATGGAAGGCCGAGGGCTTCCGTTGCGACGCGCCAAGCGACACGGTCGCGCAGAAATAAATTACTGTGCTATAATGGGTGAAATGAGGAGGTAGGATGAAGAAGGTGCTGGCGTTTGATTTGGATAAGACGTTGAATCAGTCGAAGATGCCGATTCCGGCGGCGATGGCGGCGATTTTGCGGCAGATTTTGGGAGATTTTCAGGTGTGCGTGATTTCGGGGCAGAAGTATGGGCAGTTTGAGGTGCAGGTAATCGAGCCGCTGGCGAGCTCGGGCGCGACAGAGGCGGAGCTGGCTAATTTGCACTTGATGGTGGGGCAGGGGACACAATATTATAAGCGCGAGGGCGGCGAGTGGCGGCAAGTTTATAACGAGGCGTTGACCGAGGAGCAGGTGGCGGCGATTAGTGCGGCGCTGGAAAAGGCGGCGCGGGAGCTGGGCTACTGGGTGGAATTGACCAATGGCGACGAAATTATCGAAAATCGCGAGAGCATGGTGGCCTATTCGGCGCTGGGGCAGAAAGCGGGCTTGGCGGAAAAGGAGGCTTGGGACCCGGATATGACGAAGCGGAACCAAATTGCGGCGCGAGCGGCGGAATTGGTGCCGGAATTTGAGTTTGAAGTGGGCGGAACGACGACAATTAACGCATTTGTGCCGGGCAGAAATAAGGTGTTTGGCATGACAAAACTGATGCAAGCGCTAGGGGTGGGGAAGGAAGATATATTATATTTCGGCGATATGACGCAGCCGGGCGGCAATGACTACCCGGTAATCGAAATGGGCATCCGGGCGATTACGGTGGAAAAATGGCAGGATACGGCGTTTTGCCTAAGTGGGATTTTGGGCGTAATCTAAATGACGGGCGAAGAGTTGTTGGTGAGGCCGGTGGGGGAAATTAGCGGCATTGGCAAGAAGAGCGCGGCGGATTTAAGGGAGTTGGGGATTTTGACGTTGGGGGATTTTATCGAGGGAGTGTTGCCGCGGCGCTACGACGACTATCGGACGACGCCGAAGATCGGCGATTTGGTGGAATATGACGGGCAAATGGTGCTGGTGCGGGGCAGAGTGCAGCGGGTGGCGACGCGGCAGGTGCGAAAATATCTGATTACGACGGCGGAATTGGCGGACGAGACAGGGGCGGTGAAGGCGACGTGGTTTAATCAGCCGTATATCGAGCGGCTGCTCGCGCAGTGGGGGCAGGGGGAGATTTTGGTGCATGGGCGGTTTGGCTTTTACCGGGATTCGTTTGGGATTACGAGCACGAAGATTATCGACGAGAAGCTTTTGCGGGAGCGGGGGCAGTTTGTGGCGGTGTACGGGCCGATTAATAAGGTGCTTTCGGCGAGGGGGATTGGCCGGGTGATGCATGGTCTAAGGGGATACTTTAATAAATTCCCGCAGGTGATGCCGAGTTTCGCGGATTATGGAATTTGGCCACATTACCGGGCGCTTTATGCGTTGCACTTTGCGGAAAACGAGGCGCAGGTGGAGGCGGCGCGGCGGGCGCGGGCGTTTGAGCGGTTGTTTATTATGTATTTGGCGGGCGAGTTGGACGCGCGCGAGATGGCGAAAATGACGAGCGTGGCGATAGCCTACGACGAGGCGGCGCTTGACAAAATAGTGAAAGTATTGCCATTTGAGATGACGGAGGACCAGCGCCGGGCGCTAAGGGAGGCGGCGAAGGATTTGGCCGAGGGGCGGCCGACCAACCGGTTGATTCAGGGTGATGTGGGGTCGGGCAAGACGGCGGTGGCTTTTGCGTTGGCAGTTTACACGGCGATGGCGGGACATCAGGCGGTGATTTTGGCGCCGACGAGTGTCTTGGCAGCACAACATTATGAGAGTTTTGTCAAGCTATTTGGCGAGCTGGGGCTTTTGGCGCGGCTTTTGACTGGCGGGAGCGCGGATAAGCAGCAGGTGCGGCAGGAAATCGCGGCGGGCCGGGCGCAGATTGTAATCGGAACGACGGCGATTTTGACGGAAGGAGTGGAGTTTAAAGATTTGGCGTTGGCGGTGGTGGACGAGCAGCAGCGCTTTGGCGTGGGGCAGCGGACGGCTTTGATGCGGGGGGGAGTGTTGCCGCATTTGGTGTCGATGACGGCGACGCCGATCCCGCGGAGCTTGTTTTTGGCGGCGCATGGCAATTTGGCGGTGTCGATAATCCGGCAAAAACCGGCGGGCCGGGCGGAAATTGAGTCGCGGACGGCCAAACCGATTGAGATGGGGGCGATTCAGAAGGTGATGCGGGAGACCTTGGCGCGGGGTGAGCAGGTATATTATGTCTGTGCGCGGATTCGAGAGGGGGCGGTGCCGGAAGCGGGAAGCGCCGGGCGGACGAACTTGGAGCGGGAGGTGCAGGAGCTTAAAAAAAGCTTTGGCGAGGCGGTGGATTTTTTGCATGGCGGGATGGATGCGGAAAGCAAAGAGCGGAAAATGTGGGACTTTGCGAAGGGCAAAACGAAGATTTTGGCGGCGACGTCGGTGATTGAGGTGGGAGTGGACAACAAAAACGCGACGTTGATGGTGATTCGCGATGCGGAGGCGTTTGGCTTAAGCCAGTTGCACCAGCTGAGGGGCCGGGTGGGGCGAGGCGAGAAAAAGAGCGTTTGTTATTTTGTGGCGAGCGACGAGGAAAAGATGCCGGAGCGGTTGCTGGAGGTGGCGGCGAGTCAGGATGGGTTTGCGCTGGCGGAGCTGGATCTGGAGCGGCGGAAAATTGGCCGGCGGTTGGAGCTAGTGAGTAGCCACCGGCAGCATGGCAAGAGCGAGCTTTTGACTAATGATGACTTGGCGCTGCTCGTGGAAAGTCCGGACTTTGCCGGGCAGGCGCGAGAGGCGGCGGCGAAGTTTATGGCGAATTTCGAGGAAGTGGTGCGCTATCCGGAGCTCGGGCGGCGGCTGGAAGCCTACCGCAAAGGCCGTGTTGTAATAGATTGATATATCTGGTATAATATGCACTATGAGTAAGCACCAAGTCATAATACCAGCTGGTATTATACCGTTTCCCGAGCAGTTTGAGATTACGGCTGCCAATCTGCTTGCCGACTTTTTTAAGACAGACGTAGAGTTTGTCAAACGTTCAGGGCATAAGACGCCAGATTTTTGTATAGACGGTATCCATTGGGAGCTGAAAAGCCCGACGGGGCGCGGTAAGCATAATATCCAACACCAGCTTCAAGCCGCGGCGCGACAATCGCCCAATGTAATTTTGGATTCTCGCCGCTCGAAAGTCCACCAGTCCAAGATTAAGCGCGAAGCCGAGTATCAATTTAGAATTATCAAGCGGGCAAAACGCTTAGTAGTCATCACGAAAAGCGGGCAGGTGCTTGAAATAACAAAATAAAAACCCGAACTTGCGTTGCAACGCTGCTCGGGCTCTTGTGCTCTTATTATATCATATCAAAATTATAATTGCAAGGGTTCTTGGCTGAGAGGTGTGTGGTATAATGGGTAGTATGAGTGAGAAACCGAAGGTATGGAATAGCAAGTGGTTGGCGGGGGTAGCGGGGCTGACATTGGTGGTGGGGTTTGTGATTGGGCTGAATTTCCCGGGGATTTGGCGCGAGGTGAAGCCGTTTTTCGGCTTCCAGAAGAGCGACGCGCTGGATTTTGCCAGTTTGCAGGAGGTTTATGATGAGTTGGTCTATAATTTCGACGGGCCGCTGGACCGGCAGCGTTTGCTGGAGGGTGCCAAGCGGGGCTTGGTTGAGGCGGCCGGCGACCCCTATACGGTTTTTATGACGGCGGAGGAAAACCGGGCTTTTCAAGCTAGTTTGTCGGGCGATGTGGGGGCGGGGATTGGCGTGGAGATCGGCGTGCGGGATGGCCGGGTGCTGATTTTACGGACTTTGCCGGACAATCCGGCGGTGCGGGCGGGCGTGCAGAAGTTTGATGAGATTATCGCGGTGGATGGCGAGAGCATGCTGGGGCGGGACGCCGATTTTGTGGCGGCAAAAGTGCGCGGCGCGGCGGGGTCGGAGGTGAAAATCACGGTTCTAAGGGGCGAGCGCGAGCTGGAGCTGACACTGCGGCGGGAGCGGATTAATAATGTCAGTGCCACGGCCGACTATCAGGACGGGGTGGCGATTATCCATATCTACCGCTTTGACAACGACACGCCGCAGCTGATGCGGGCGATTGCCGAGGAGATTCGGGCGCGGAATATTATGAATATTGTGCTCGATCTACGGGGCAATGGCGGTGGCTATGTGCGGGCGACGCAAGAGGTGGCCGGGCTCTGGCTAGCCAACCAAGTGGTTTTGACCGAGCGGACGTTGGCGGGCGAGCGGACCTTGCGTTCGATTGGGGCGAGCCAGCCATTGGCCGGGCGGCAGACGGTGATTTTGATTGACGGCGGTACGGCGAGCGCGAGCGAGATTTTGGCGGCGGCGCTAAATGACCATGGCGCGGCGCGGCTATTGGGCGCGACGTCGTTTGGCAAGGGTAGCATGCAGTCGCAAGTGCCGCTACGCTACGGCGGGCTGCTGAAAGTGACCACGGCGCGCTGGCTAACGCCGGGCGGAATTGACCTCAGCAAACAAGGCATCACGCCCGACATCGAAGTTGAAATGACCGCCGACGACATCCACGCCCTCCGAGACCCCCAACTCGACGCCGCACTCCGCAAATTTTAGCCCCCCAAACCCAACGGTCCGAGGTGTTGGGCTTGGGGTGGAAAAAAGTGGCGAGAAAGGTATTGACATAAGCGTTTTGGTGTGATATAATGGGGAGGGTAATATAAATAAACAATAAAAATGCAAAGAAAAAGGAAAGGCAGTATGAAAAAACAGATTATAGGCACTTTACTCGCGAGTGCGGTGATTTTGGCCGCGGTGGGCGCGGCTGGGTTTTTGAACGACCGGATGGAGGCAACAGACGGGGAAGTCACGGTGCATATCAGCGAAAAGGCGACGATTGTGGAGATTACTAACCCGCTGGATGGGGCGGTGATTACGGATCCGAACTATACGGTGCAGGTGAACACGATAAATGCCGAGGAGCTGCGGTTCTACAATTGTTATGGGGCGGAGATTGCGATTTGTGGGCAAGTGAACCCGGCGAACCCGAACGGTGTGGGCTATGTGTCGAGTGCGACGGTGGCAACGCCGGGCGCGTGGTCGACCGAGAACTTTGATGCGAGCTTTTCGACTAGCCAAGAGGGGGCGCACCGGTTGATGGCGATTGGCTACAACAATATTGGTGGGACGATGACACAAGCGGGTGTGGGGGATTATGTGGATGTCAACTTCTTTAACGAGCATGCGCCGAGCTTGACGGTGGGGATTCCGGGCGGTAGCTATGCGGGTGGCGTGTGGACGTTGCCGAAGGGTAATACGTTCCAGGTGGCGGTTTCTTATAACGATGTGAATAGCTTGGGGTTGAAGATTAATGGGCAAGAGGTGGATACGAGCTCGTGTGTGATTACGGTGCCGGGGTCGGGGATGGTGGTTTGTACGGTGAATAAGGATAGCTTCCCGGCGAATGAAGATGGTAGCGTGGTGATTACGGTAAGCGGTAAAGACGGGGACGGCAATGTGGTGGTGAGCACGACGATTCGGGCGCGGATGCCAGTAGAGACCGAGCCAGAAGTGCCGGACACTGGGCTAGGTGGCGGATGGTTTACCTTTGCGCGGGAGGATATGTTCCTCGGTGGCGTGGTGGCGCTACTGGCGCTGGGGTTGATGACAGTATATATACTGTTCCGACGCTCGGCTAAGGCGTAAAGTTATTAGGCAGAAAGGCCCCCGTTTGGGGGCTTTTTGTTGGGTGGGGAGCAATATGATATAATATAGCCATGAAGAGCAAAGTATTGAATGTGGACACAGCGAGCCCGGAGTTTAGGGCGGAGTTAGGGCGGCGCTTGGAGTTGGCTAAAAACCCAAAGAATCGGCTATCGCTGGCGGAGGCGCGTAAATTGACAGAGAGGCACTTCCAGCTGATTAGGACTAAGCGTGCGCGAATATAGCACAAAGATTACGACCGAAGCTGCAAAAGATATTGCCGACTTACGAGCTTACTACGAGGATTTGGTGGACACTAGCTCGGCAAAGCGATTCCAAGCTGCGGCCTATGCGACGGTGAAGAAGCTGGAGGTCTTTCCTGAGCGCTATCCGATATTTGACGAAGCTAATGGTGTTCGGCGGGTAAATATGGACAAGCACAAGGTGGCTATTTTGTATATTATAGACAACTATCAGTTAGAGGTAGTTGCGGTGCAGGTATTCCATGAGTTGCAGGACCCAGATAATTATCGCGAGATGCTGAGCGAACGGGTGAAGGCGTAAGCCGGTAGGACTTGACATAGCGTAAGCAGTGTGATATAATGGAAGTGTAGTTGGTGGGGGCCCGCCCCTAGCAACGACCAAGGAAAACTCCTAAGTCAGCAGCCAGCTACGCTAAAAAATCCCGCTTGGCGGGATTTTTTAGTTGTATTTCATAATAGAGAAGAAGTTATAAGAGCCATTCGCGCCGACTCGGCGCACAATCACGCGGACTCTGGTCTCGCTTTTACCAACTATGGCTTCGAGAGCATAATAAGTAGTTTTGACAGTTTTGCCTTCGATAATTTATTCACGAATACGAGTTTCGATAGTCTTGGGGCAGTTTTTAATAACCGGTACGGCTAGCAACAAGATAGGCAGGCGGTTGATAACCACCCTGTCCGTTCGTTTCTTGCCGCCCTTGAATATGAGGTGGTTAAAACCTTCGGAATTGAAAAATAATTTTGGTTTTCAACGCAGGGCAATAGACTGGTGTGAAGGTTTTATAGACAGCACGATATTTCTCGATGAAGTCTTTTATCGCTAGGGTTGCCATGGGGTTCTATTATAGCACATGTATTGACGAGGGCATATTGGTTGTGGTAAAATGGAGGAAGTGCCGGACACTGAGCTAGTATATATACTGTTCTGACGCTCGGCTAAGGCGTAAAGTTATTAGGCAGAAAGGCCCCCGTTTGGGGGCTTTTTGCTGGGCGGGTGCTCGGGGGGGGGGTTGACATTACGCTTACGATTTGATATAATGGCGTTAAAGGAACTACCTGCAAAGGTGATAGCTCCTCGTATGGGTTTGAAACTGGCTACGTCAAGTAGCTAGTTTCTTTTAGCGTTGCCGCCCGGAAAGTGAAACAGTGATGCGCAAGAATAAAATCCTTAACGTTATCGACATATTCCTCCTCTCTTGGCTTCTAGCAGCCTCTGCCTGCCGTTCATGAAGCCATCACCCGTTCACGAACACGCTATACCCACAACTTATCATAGCATATCGGGGGTGGGGAGCATATTGATTGTGGTTAAGTTAGTTGACAGGCGGATATTGGTTGTGGTAAAATGGAGGAAAGAAGGAATGATAAGGGAAGGTAAGGGCAAAAGATGAGAAAAAGTGAAGATTTCCAGAGAAGGGGGGGGGGGTCTTTAAGGGCTGACGCCCGAGTTTCCTTAGCGCGTAGAATATCCGTCGCGACTTTGATAGCCGCGACTTTCTTTATTATGTCCGGCGCGATAGCGGACTCGTTTCGGCCAGCTAGTGCGGATGATGGGCTGAGTAATACTGTAGTAATCAGCAACGTAGCCGGGTCGCTCTCCATCACCTCGCTCACAGATTCGACCTGCGCGAACTATGATGCAGCCAACTCGCAACTAGCAATGGAAACGAGAAGTGAAAGCATCGTAGCCGATTGCATCACTTATGCCATCAGTACGGACGGTATCTACGGCTACAGCGCAACAATCGAGGGTCCGAGTAGCGGCAATCTATCCACCGCCGATGCTCTGGCCCACATCACGCCGACTGTCGGCACCCTAGCTAGCCCCGCCATATTTGAACCCCAAACCTCTGGCGGGGCCTGGGGATTTGCCATACCGAATGCTCAGACGCTAGGCTTTGACTTTGGCTTTGATGATACCTACCAAGTGCTTGGCAGCACCAATGCAACTAACACTGCACTCTATGCGGCGGTGCCGACCAGTGCGGAAGTCTTTGCTGAGACAACAGAAGCGAACACAACAGACGACCTATATAATATCTTCTTTGCGGTAGCGGCAGGGAGCACAATGCCAACCGGTGAGTATTCGGGTGTAGTAGTGGTATCGGGGACGCTAAACAGTGCGCCCGGTGGAGGTGAACCAGAGCCGGGCGACCCGATGCAAACGATCACTGCCGCTAACTGCCCGACCGTTCGGACGCGGGCGGTGGATGCGCGTGATGGCAATACCTACTGGGTGAGGAAGATTCCGGGGACTGGAACTGGCGGGACTGATTTGTGCTGGATGGAGACTAACCTTGCTTATGCTGGGGGTGGCAGCAATACTTATGGCGACGCCATCAGTGGCATGACACTGGGTTCATCGGCCAATGGCAACATCGCCAGTGGCCAAGCCTGCTACGGCAATAACGCAACAATGGCAGCCAATCCAACCACCATGTGCTATTGGATACCACTGAACGCCAACCCAACATCCGGCAGTACTGACCCATCGGGAGCAACTGATGGAGGTGTCGGTATCAACAACACCACCGCCGATGCCCGCCCAACCAGTACCCGAGCTCAGTTCGGCTACCTTTATAGTTGGTGCACAGCCATGGCCGGACAGTCCGCCGCCTGCCAAACAACGGCAGCCACTCAACCAGATCCAGATGTAAGTATATGCCCGGCAGGTTGGAGGCTGCCGACAGGAGCTGCGACAACTGGAGAATTCACATTACTAAATAACACAATTAATGGTGGGGCAACGAATAACCCAAACAGCAATCCGCCGGGCGTTGGGCTATTTGCGCAGGGCTTGTACCTTTACGCCGGCTACTTCAGCATTGGCTCGTTCACCAATCAGGGCTCAAGCGGCCT